>Ga0307507_10000345_pt1 | contig 94462 bp, 88 predicted proteins | sample 7_EM_MG_FD_207223 | JGI IMG/M metagenome (GOLD analysis project Ga0307507, IMG submission 207223) | Populus trichocarpa ectomycorrhiza microbial communities from riparian zone in the Pacific Northwest, United States - 7_EM | ecosystem: Host-associated > Plants > Roots > Unclassified | place...
GCTACCTTTCTTCCTAATCAAATTTTTAAAGAGATTTCTCCGGCCGGGCATCGGCATTTAATGTTTAGATAGAAATTTATTGATTAATTGGCTATATGTATTTATGAATCGGCACAGGTTTACCTTCGAAAATTCGACTTTAAGCTTCTACCGGTAACGTTTTAAGCCAAAAAAAGCCAGACAACATTTAAGTTCCTGGCTTTTACTTGGGCTATGATGGTGTTTTTTTGGTGGAATTTTTATGGCTTGGCTATCTCTAATACCACGCGGCCGTCAATTTTGCCGGCTTTCATATCATCAAATACAGTGTTAATATCCTCTAATTTGGCGGCGTGTACGGTTGCTTTAACCTTGCCCTCAATAGCAAATGCTATAGCTTCTTCCATATCTTTACGGGTACCAACTATTGATCCTCTTACGGTATACCGGTTAAGCACGGTTTCAAATATGGGCAAATCAAAAGCGCCTTTTGGCAAACCGTTTAACGCTATAGTACCTTTACGGCGTAGCGCCGATATGCCCTGGCTGAAAGCTATTGGCGATACTGCTGTAACCAATACACCGTGCATCCCGCCGGTTTCTTTTTGCAGGTAAGCACCAGGATCCTGTTCTTTGGCGTTTACAACCAGTTCGGCTCCCAGCTTTTTTGCAAGTTCCAGTTTATCATCGGCCACATCAATTGCTGCCACATGCATGCCCATAGCTTTGGCATATTGTACGGCAAGGTGCCCTAAGCCGCCAATGCCGGATATCGCAACCCATTGGCCTGGCTTAACTTCAGTTTCTTTTAAACCTTTATATACAGTTACACCGGCACAAATAATTGGCGCCATTTCGGTAAAATTGATCCCCGCAGGGAAGTGAGCCACATAACGCGGATCGGCCAAAACATATTCGGCAAAGCCGCCATCTACACTGTAACCGCCGTTTTGCTGGGTTGCGCAAAGCGTTTCCCAGCCGGTAATGCAAAACTCGCAGCACCCGCAGGCACTGTACAGCCATGGTACGCCCACAATATCGCCTTCTTTTACGTTTTTAACATCGGCGCCCATGGCTACCACGTAGCCAATGGCCTCGTGGCCCGGAATAAGAGGCAGCTTGGGTTTTACCGGCCAGTCGCCATTGCAGGCGTGCAAATCTGTATGGCAAACACCGCAGGCAATTACTTTAACCAGTATCTGGTTGGCGTTCGGGGTTTTAACCTCCACATCTTCAATTTGCAATGGCGCGCCAAACTCGCGTATTACGGCGGCTTTCATTTTTTGAGGAATCATAGGTATTTTAATGTTTAAATGGTAAACACGATAAGCATTAATGCATGAAGCGCAATGCTTGCAGCAAACAGAGTAAGTAAGGTTTTAATGCCTGCGCCGCCCATGCCGGCAATAATGTTGGCAAAAAATAGAGTTAAGGTTACAATCAAAACAAGTATTGGCGCATTAAAATAATATATTAAAATGGCGGGTACCGGCAGAAAAAAAACACCCTGGAAAATCATCGATACTAAAAACCACAATGTTTTACTATCGGTTTGGCTGTTAACAAAAGTGTTCCATTTGTAAGCTAAGCTGTTGGTGTTTTTTTCTGTAGTTGCTTGGGCGGTCCATTGGACACGGGTACTCATTGTAGTTTCCATGATTCAATTGATTTTATACCGCAAATATCCGGGGAATCAATAGGGTACACCATGATAACCGGCACTCCAAAAAGTGATGATCGTCACACCAGGGGTGTTTGGAGGAAATAAAAAGGAGGGGGGATGTGTTGTGCCTTCTTTGGGGAAGGGGTGAATGCTATTAAGTTAAGAGATTTTTCGCGCAAAGACGCAGAGGCGCAAAGAGATTTGCTTATTTTTTCTTAGCGTCCTGGCGTCTTTGCGCGAGACTAAAATTTTAATATTTCCTTAACTTGGTAGCATTGTGAGGGGAATGTAGGGGTTAAATCAAACGCTCAGGTAATTTTGCTAATGGTCGCGCGGTGAAACCCCTCCCTGCCTTTACGCACACTGCCAGCCACACCCCTCCCGTGGGGAGGGAATTAAAAAATCTTCGATCATTGCCTAAACCGGTCTTTTTAATCGCCCCTGCAAACTCCGGTAATATTGTTTAACCGCAATGCGGAACACGTCATATAACAGGGTGTATATTAAAATGATAACAGGGACGAAAAAACAATAGAAATGCAGCCAGCGAAAAATATATGCACCAGCCAAAGCCCCACACATAAAGAAAAAAATAATAGCCACCCGTAGTTTTATTTTAGCTTTTAGGGCCGTCCTGTCTTCTGCTTTGTGGCGTAAAAACTGGGCAAGTTCAATCCCCAGGTCGGTAAATGTACCAGTAAGGTGGGTGGTGCGTACAACCGAGCCCGAAACCATTGATACCAGCGCGTTTTGCAGGCCCATGGCAAACAGCAGGCTGCCGGCAAATATTTCTTTGCCTACTAAGCTATGATCATACCGATAGCCAAACAGGGCTACACTGAGCAATATGGTAGTTTCAATTAAAATAGGGATTACATAAGAATACTGCTGGTTTTTGCCGATGCGGGAAACAATAAAGCTTGATACAAATGCCCCGGCTAAAAAAAGGAACATCCATAGGGCAATTACCCTGGCTGTTTGCCAGTTTTGCAGGGCAATTTGTTCGGCAAACAACGCCGCGTGCCCGGTTACATTGGTGGTAAGCACGCTAAACCCAAGAAACCCGGCCGCATTTACAAAACCCGCCGTAAGCCCAAGCAGCGAGGCGAGCTTTACATTGTGATTATACGTTCTTTTGGTACCCAGATGTCTCAGCATTCGTTTAAAATAAGTCTTAAGTCGTAAGTACTAAGTCTTAAGCCCGAAGCCTTAAGTCCTGAGCTTAAAATTGCCATTTTTGACTTAGAATTTAAGATTTTCGACAAAAAATATTATTGTTAAGTCAAAGGTACATAGTCTTGAGTTCTGAGCCTGAATTGTCATTTTTGACTTAGAACTTAAGCCTTTCGACTAAGGACTATTATTGATAAGTCCCAAGTACTTAGTCGTTAGTCTCAAGTCTGAATTGGTATTTTTTGACTTAGAACTTAAGACGTTCTACTAAAGACTATCCTCAGTGATAAATATCGGGTTAAAATTTGTGGTTAATAACAATTAATGGCAATTGGTTATTCCCTGCGATTGCTTGGCTGGGCTTAAATAGGGGATATTTAAACCTAATCCGCGCAGCACAAACCACAAACCTAAACAAACCATAAGGTAGGGCATGGCTTTGTTAATATTGCGGCGTACCTGCGGGCCAATAAAACCCATGCTTACCGTAGCCAGCAGCATTAACGGGAAAGTGCCAACCCCGAACCAAAACATATATTGTGCAGATGAATAGGCGGAGTCGGTATTTACCGCGCCGATAAGTGCAAGATAAACAAAGCCGCAGGGCAGGAAACCGTTGAGCAAACCCACCGCGAAATGCCCTGCCTTATGTTTCAGCGCGAACCCGATAAGCTTGTTGATTGGCGCCAACATTTTGGGCATCAGCTTGCTTTGACTGAACTTAACCTTAAACATACGCGAAAAGCCGGCCATAATAATTAATATGCCGCTAATTACGGCCACACTTTGTTGTAAGCCGGCCAGCCAAAGCTGCCTGCCCAATAAGCCTATTAGTAAACCCAACAGGGTATAGGTTATAACACGCCCCGCATTGTAAACAAATTTATCAACTACCACCATCCACCATTGCGAATGAAAGGATGGAACCGCAAAAGCAAGCGGGCCACACATACCAATGCAGTGCACACTGCCAAACAGGCCAATAAAAAAGGCTATCTGGTTATTACTCATTCTATATCCACCTCCTTTTCGTATAGGTACGTTTTGCGGTTGCTTTGCCACTCCAGTACGATATGCCAGCGGCCTTTAACAAGGGACGTAGCAGATACGTTGGCAACCCTGCCAAGCTCGGTGTTTATGGGGAAGGTTTTATCAAGTGCCTGGCTGGATGGCCGTATAAATTTAACGCTGCCTGTTGCGGGCGCTGTAAAAGCTATGCTCACCTGTTTGCCGTTTACCCGGATTACCGGCTGGGCATGGTCTGTAACTACCTGCTTTTCTTTTGCATAATCTTTATCAAAGTTTAGCCCTTTTTCATAATAATGATGGTCATATTCATCGGCCGGCAAGGCAAACATCCGCACACACATAAATATGATAAACAGCATGAACATGGCCATGCCTGCAACTATTCCTTTTCCCCAATTCATATTTTTAATCATTTGATGGTCCTACAAACGCTGTGCTCACCGTTTGAATTACTTTGTTATTTAATAACAGGTTAATTTTAATATCCGTTTTTGCCGAGCTGATATGTGATGCTGGGATCATCAGGAAGAATACGGTTTTAACAGATGCGCCTGCTGCAATTTTGCCCGGAGCCTGGATGTATTTAATTTTTATTGCCGGGTCATTGGGCTGTATCACAATATCGCGGCTTTGGTTTGATTTATTGATAACCTCGGCATTGTAAATATTACTTACCAGGCCGCCTTTCTGTTCCTGGTATAACATGCCTGCGCTGCGCATAACTGCCAGGTCCATATCGCCCCGGCTGAAAATAAAGTAACACAGTACGGTCATTAAAACAGCGATAATGCCGCTATAGCCCATCATCCTGCCGGTAAATGATGGTTTTTGCTGCTTGTGAATCATATTTTCTGAATAAAACCCTATCAGATTCAGTGGCTTATGAATCTTATCCATAACCTCGTTGCATACATCAATACAGGCGGTGCAATTAATGCACTCCATTTGTGTACCCTGCCTTATGTCTATCCCCGTAGGGCAAACCGCTACGCACAGGCCACAGTCTATGCAATCGCCTTTTGTACTATTATCAGCTGTTTTTGAAAGCTTTCCTCGGGGTTCACCGCGTACCTCGTCATAGGCTACCACCAGCGTGTCGCTATCTAATAATACGCCTTGTAGGCGACCATAGGGGCATGCTACCGTGCAAACCAGCTCCCTTACCTGGCTGTAAACAAGGTAAAAAACAATAGTAAAAACCCAGATGCTTAAAAAGCCAACCAGGTGCAGTTGCACCGGCTCGGTTATTATTTTAAATAGCACGTTGCTGCCTACAATGTAAGCCAAAAAGGTATTGGCTATCAGGAACGAGAATATAATGAACAGCAAATGCTTGCTGCTTTTTTTGAGTATTTTTTCTTTGGTCCAGGGGCCTGTATCTAATTTTTTTTGTTTGCTGCCATCTCCCTCAATCCAGTTTTCAATCTTTCTGAAAAACATTTCCATAAAGATGGTTTGCGGACAAATCCAGCCGCAAAAAACACGGCCGAAAGCGATGGTGAACAATACCACGCAAACCACAAATACCAGCGATGCCAAAACAAACAGGAAGATATCCTGGGGCCAGAAAACCTGCCCCAGGATAACAAAATGCCTTTCCATAAAATTCAGCAGCAGCAATGGTTGCCCGTTGATCCTGATAAGCGGGCCTGCAAAAAACATGAGCAGGTAGCCATAACTAATCCATGAGCGCCATTTATATAATTTCCCTTTGCGGATTAGCGGGTATATCCATTTGCGCTTATTCGTCTCTTTCGCTGCCAGTAATCCGTCCATGATTATTAATTTGCTGCAAGTTTATCGTCTGTATCGGTCTCTTTTGTGCCTTGCGGCTCTTTTGCGCCTGCGGGGTGAGTACCATGTAATGATTTAACGTAGTTGGCTACATCGGCAATTTGCTTTGGCGATAATTGTTTTTCCCAGGTAGGCATACCTTTGGCAAGCACACCGTACTTAATGGTTTTAAACAAATCGTTTATTTTGCTGCCGTGCAGCCAAAAATCGTCTGTCAGGTTGGGTCCAACATTTCCCTGCGCATGATCGCCGTGGCAGGCAACACAATTGGTTTTAAATATACCCTCGCCAGATGCAATAACTGCCGGATCTTTCACCAGTTTTACCGTGTTTTCATCTACCCGGTTGGCGGCTTTGGCCAGATAAGCCTTTTTTTCAATGTCGGCCTGCGCCATTTCTGTTTTATACTCGGCATATTGCAGCTGCCCGGTTTTAAATACGTGGTAGTTAAGCAGGTAGCCTATTCCGAAAATGATGGTGCCATAAAAAAGGTACATAAACCAGCCTGGTATTGGGTTGTCAAGCTCCTGTATGCCATCATAATCATGCTGTATAAGGAGTTCATGTTCCTCTTCCAGGGGCCTGAGTGAAAGAAGCTTTTGCCAAACTTCTGCTTTTGGTTTCCTGGCCTTCTTTTCCTTAACGGGGTTCATTTGCGCGGCTATTTCGGCTTCTGATAAGCCCTGCTGTTTAAGCATTACACGTGCTAAAACGTTAAACGTTTTTACCAGTACCAGCATAGCTATTAAAAATAGCAGCAACATGCCAACAACAACCCCATAAGCAATATAATTCATTACATCACCCGGAATAAGACCATCAGCCATAACGGGCTGAATAAATAATACAAATGCTGATATTAATATAATGCGGTGGTACTTCATGATTGAAAAGGTTGTTGATCTGTTAAACTATCTTTTAAGGGCAAATCGCTCATATATTGAACATGTGGCTTCCGGATGCGAATGAGCATGATGGTTACTACAATAAAAAACACAAAGAATATCCCCAACGAGAAAAGCAGGTATGCCTGGTTTGCGTTGATGTTTTCTGTAAATTGCTTAAACATGATGGTGATTATTTATTGGCGGTTTTGTTTGCTTTAATATCTGTTCCTAACCGTTGCAGGTATGCAATTACGGCGATGATTTCCTTGTTGCTTTTAACCTTAATATGGTCGGCATAAAGGTTGTCCCTAATCTCTTTTTCCTGTTTTTCGAGGTCCTGGTTGGCTATGTTTTCATAGCCTGCCGGATACGGTACACCCAGTGTACGCATAGCATGTATTTTTGCACGGGTTGATGTAGTATCCAGGTTTTGCGTTATCAGCCAGTCGTAATTAGGCATGATGCTTCCCGGCGACATCAGGCGCGGATCCATCAGGTGATTGTAGTGCCAGGCGTTACCATATTTTTGACCTTCACGGGCCAGGTCGGGTCCGGTACGTTTTGATCCCCATAAAAACGGGTGGTCGTACACAAATTCGCCGGCCTTGCTGTATTCCCCATAACGTTCCGTTTCTGATCTGAACGGCCGGACAGTTTGAGAGTGACAGTTAGAACAACCCTCGCGGATATACAAATCTCGGCCTTGCAGCTCAAGTGGTGTGTATGGTTTTACAGAGGCTATGGTAGGTATGTTTGAGGATACAGTTAGGGTAGGCATAAGTTCGATAAAGGTGCCTACGAGGATAACCAGAAGCGCCGCTATCAGCATTTGAATAGGCTTGCGTTCCAGTCTGCGGTGCCAGCTGTTTTCCCTCGCAATCATATGAACTGGTTCAAGCGGCATAGCCTGTGCTGCTTCATTGGCTACCAGCTTGCCTTGTAAAGCTGTGCGGGTAAGGTTATAAGCCATAACTATTACACCTAATAAGTACATAGCCCCGCCTGCAGAACGCATCATGTGCATTGGTAAAATTTGCAGCGTGGTTTCCAAAAAGTTAGGATATTTCAGCATGCCTTCGGCGGTAAACTCCTTCAGCATTAAGCTTTGTGTAAAACCGGCCCAGTACATTGGTATGGCGTAAAAAAGGATACCCAGCGTGCCTATCCAGAAGTGGAAGGAAGCCATTTTTTTAGAGAATAGCTCTGTTTTATAAATACGTGGGATTAACCAGTACAGGATAGCAAATGTTAAGAAACCATTCCAGCCTAAAGCGCCAACGTGCACGTGGGCGATAATCCAATCGCTAAAGTGAGCTATACCGTTTACTTGTTTAAGGGAAAGCATGGGGCCTTCAAAAGTGGCCATACCGTAGGCGGTTAAGCCTACTACCATGAATTTCAGGATCACATCGTCCCTCACCTTATCCCATGAGCCGCGCAGGGTTAACAAGCCATTGATCATACCGCCCCAGCTTGGCGCTATAAGCATAATAGAAAAAGCTACACCTAATGATTGTGCCCAGCCTGGTAAAGTGGTATATAAAAGGTGGTGAGGACCGGCCCAGATATAGATAAATATAAGCGCCCAAAAGTGCAGGATACTTAATTTATAGGAGTAAATAGGGCGGTTGGCCATTTTAGGTAAAAAGTAATACATCATACCCAGATAAGGGGTGGTCAGGAAAAATGCAACAGCATTGTGGCCATACCACCATTGCACCAATGCATCCTGAACGCCGGCATAAACCATATAGCTTTTAAATGCAGATACCGGTAACTCAAATGAGTTTACAATATGTAGTACGGCTATGGTAACAAACGTGGCTATGTAAAACCAAATGGCTACGTACAAATGCCTTTCGCGGCGTTTAAATATGGTGCCAAACATGTTCCAGCCAAACACAACCCAAATGATGGTGATGGCAATATCTATAGGCCATTCCAGCTCGGCATATTCATGTGATGTGGTTAGACCTAAGGGAAGTGTAATTACAGCCGATAAAATAATAAGCTGCCATCCCCAGAAATGAATTTGGCTAAGTACATCGCTAAACATCCTTGCTTTGAGCAGGCGTTGCAATGAGTAATAAACACCCATAAAAATGGCATTACCCACAAAGGCAAATATTACAGCGTTGGTATGTAACGGGCGGATACGGCCGTATGTAGTGTACTGGTTACCCATGTTGGCGGCCGGGTGATAAAGCTGAATGGCTACAATTAAGCCTACAGTCATGCCGATTATCCCCCAGATTACGGTAGCGATACCAAAATTCCGGACGATTTTGTTGTCATAGTAAAATTTTTCGGGCTGCATAAAATGTTGTCTTTTTATGGGTGTAAAATTATTGAAGTGCAATGGGTGACAGAATGATGACAGTTGGCTTTAAATATGATTAGCATCACTTTTTATCGTCATCAGCATCGTCATCATCAAGCAGGATACGCATGGAGGGTGTGTACAGATCATCATTTTGACCGCTGCGCTGCGCCCAAAAAAAAGCTGCTAAAAATATCAGTGCAAGCAAAACGCTGCAGCCAATTAAAAAATAAATAATGTTCATATGAGTTTTCGTTTTTTGGCTGCAAAGTGAGTTGCCAGGGTAGTAAATGAAATAATGGTAACAGTACTCAAAGGCATTAATATGGCGGCTATTAACGGCGATAAATGGCCGGTAACCGCATAACTAAGGCCGATGATATTGTAGGTAAGAGATATGAGGAACGACGCGCGGATAACGTTTACCGTGTCCCTGGCAAAGCGAAGAAAAGAGGGTAGTTTACTAAATGATTTTCCATCTAAAATGGCATCACAACCCGGCGAGAAATTGTTTACATCGTCTGTAACGGCTATGCCAACATCGCTTTGTTTTAGTGCGCCTGAGTCGTTTAATCCATCGCCCAGCATTAAAACCTGTTTCCCTTTTTGTTGAAGTGCTTCTATAAAATCCAGCTTATCCTGGGGCGACTGGTTAAAATGCATGGCCTTATCGGCCTTAAAAAATTGCACAAGATCTGTACGCTCATGATCATGGTCGCCTGAAAGCAAAAACAGGCCATAGTTATTAGTTAACGAGCTGATGTTTTCCATCCCCTCCCTGTATTCCTGGGCAAATTGAAAATACCCAAGGTAATGGTTGTTAATCATGATGTGTACGCTGGTATTGCGTACGCCACCTTCGGCAAAGCCAAATACGAAGGCGCCGCTACCCATGCGTAAAGTGTTGTTTTCTATGTTTACCGTAATTCCCTTACCCGCAATTTCTTTATAGTCTGTTACGGGCAGTTTTTTATAGTCTCCTAAAAACTGGCAGATCATCCGGCTTAAAGGGTGTATCGAGTTGCTGCAGGCACTGTATATCAATTGCTTTTGTTTTTCGGTAAGCTTGCCTTGTATTACTACGCTTTTGTTGTTACCTGTTGATATAGTGCCGGTTTTATCCATTACAATGGTATCAATGGCCGCCAGCTGTTCAACAATCCGGGTGTTTTTAAGGTAAAAAAGGTTTCTGTCAAATATGCTCAGTGCTGCTGCCATGGTAAATGGTGTACTTAGCGCAAGGGCGCAGGGGCAGGCAATAATGAGTACAGCGGTAAAAGCATCAATGCCGCGCCGGTAATCGGTAAATAGCCAGGCCAATAACGATCCAAATGCGATAATGAGGAGCACAACGGTAAAATATTTACTTATGGTCTCGCTAAAAGTTTTTACCCTGCTATCCTGTTTCCGGGTAAAAGCCTCGTTATTCCAAAGTTGGGTAAGGTAACTTTGCGATACCGGCTTTACTACTTCAAGCTCAATAGCATCGCCCGTTTGCCGGCCACCTGCGTAAATGATTTCGCCCCATGTTTTGTTTACGGGGATTGCTTCGCCGGTAACAAAGCTAAAATCAATAAGTGCGTCTCCTTTTAGCAGGATGGCATCTGCCGGGATAATCTCATTATGCCGTATCAATATGCGTTGGCCGGTAACAACTTTTGCTAGCGGGATAGACTTTTCTGTATCGCCGGTTAATACCTGCACGGCAACCGGGAAAAATGAGCGGTAATCCCGCTCGAACGAGATATGGTGATATGTTTTTTGCTGTACAAATTTACCCACCAGCAAAAAGAAAACCAGGCCGCAAAGCGTATCGGCATACCCGGCACCCGTGTGGGCCAATACTTCGGTTACCGTGCGAATAAAAAGAACGGCAATGCCCAACGCCAGCGGAAAATCGATATTAAGTATCCTGGCTTTTAAGTTTTTAAATGCAGAAACAAAGTAATCCCTGCCGCAAAAAAACACTACAGGCAATGTGAATACGATGTTTAGATAGCCAAAAAAATGTTTAAAAGTTTGCTCAAAGGCCGATAGCCCAAAGTATTCAGGAAAGCTTAGCAACATAACATTGCCAAAACAAAAACCGGCAACCGCGATTTTTTGAACCAGGCTCCCTTTATTGGCCGAATTTTGCTTTTTAATAACATCCTGCAGGCTGATTAATGGTTCGTAACCGATATCATAAAGCAACTCTACCAATTGCTGCAGACTGCAAATGCGATGATCAAAACGTACTATTAATTGTTTTTTTATAAAATCGACCCTGGAGTAATGGATGGCCGGGTTAAACCTGTTTAATTGTTCAAGCAGCCACAAACACGAACTACAATGAATGTGGGGTATATACAAAGTGATGATAGTGATATGATCATCAGTATAATCCAACAAATCGTCAACTATGGATGATTCGCTCAGATACTCAAATCGTTTGCTAACCCGTGCCCGGGTTGCACCGGGATGATCATTGTAATTGTAATAACTTCCAAGGCCGTTGCCTGCCAATATCTGGTAAACACTTTTACAGCCCTGGCAGCAAAACTGTTTTTCATCGGCTATAAATGAGGTGGTTAAACACTCGTCTCCGCAATGGTAGCATGATGTTTTAACAAGAATTGTGTCGTTCGTCATCTTTTTATTCTGGTTTACCAAAAGTCCATTTAAAGGGCGGAAGTATAAATGATGGACATTATGGGCTAATGTGACCCTCGTCATTTTTTGAGGATATATATGCCGATAGATTTGTAGTTGATGAATAGGCCGGAAACTTTTGATGTCAGGATGATTGATCCGGGCACAATGCACGTTGATATTTTTGAAAAGCTAAGTGCGATGGAGATCGGTCAGTCGGTAGTGATAAATCATGATCAAAACCTGAGGCCACTTTATTTTCGTTTGCAGGCCGAATGCAGACAGGCGTTCGTCTGGGAAACGCTGGATGATGGTCCCGAAGCCTGGCGCGTTCAGTTCACCAGGAAAGCGCCGGGAATAAATAGTGAAACCATAGGCGATATGGTATCGCGCGATTACCGGAACGCCGCAGTGTTTAAAAAACTGGGCGTAGATTTCAGTTGCGATGGAAAAAGGACATTGGAACAGGTTTGCACTGATAATCATTTAGATATGAACGACCTGCGCCAGCAGCTGGCTATGTGTTTAATGCAACCTGCGGTACAAACCATAAACTTATTAAGCTGGGCTCCTGCATTTTTATGCCGTTACCTGGTTAATCTTAATCATCAATACATCAAAATAAACACCCCGTTCATAGGCGAACTTGCCCAAAAAGTGGCTGTTAGTTATAAAGACAGTCATCCGCAGATTGACCGGGTGAGCACACTTTTTTTTAACGCAGGTGAAGGTATGATGCGCGATATCCTAAAAGAGGAGGCGTCGCTATTTCCTGAAATTGTTAAGCTATCGGAGTGTGATAATAAAGGCTGTATGCCCACAATAGATGCAACAGATGATATTTTAACCGCATTTTATAGCATGATGGCCTCGCACGAAAAAATAGCAGCCGATTTTCGGCTTATCAGGCAGCTGACCAATAATTACCAGGTTCCGCGCTATGTTTCTTCGTCCTATAATATTTTGTATAAGCTACTCCAGGAGTATGAGGATGACCTGTTGTTTAATTTTCATCTTGAAAATAATTTACTTTTTCCTAAAGTCATAGCTATCCGCGATAAAATGCGATCAATATAAGTGCCTCACTAATGCGGCGTTGTAAACTGATGTTAAATTAATTCTGCTTTTAAATATAAAAAATAATGATACATACATTTCATATCCCGGTTTTGGGCCTCGGTTACTCCATCGATACCCCGCTAAAAGTTGCCCGTTATGGCATATCGTCTGTTATTTCTATCGTAGACGACGAATTGATTGAGAGAATGCGGGCTTATCACTGTCATTTAAATAATGAACCTTACATAGCGATAACAAAAAAAGAGACCGATTATAGGGCAAAACGAATTACCGCTTACCTTGACCTGGTGAACCTGCTTGTTACCCGCCAGTTTGATTATTTGCGCAATATGGATTTTGAAAAAGGAAACGACCTATGCAGGTACTTTGAGCTGCTGCCCGAGCAATCGAGGCTACGGCAGGGTTATGACCTGATGCTGGATTATCCGGAAGGAGCGCAAAAAAGAGTATTTCAACGAAGGCTGGTTAAAGAGATGAAACCCGGAAGTATTGATGTAAACATTATGTCGAAATTAGACAAAATGAATTATACGGCCAATGGCGATTATACCGGTGATACCTTTACAGATGCCTTGGCAGCGTTGCGCGGTTTTGCCGAAAGTAAGCTTCATTCGTCAATTATTTTATCAGCAGGTATGAACCCCCGCCTGTACAGCTACCTGGAGGCTTTTCCTGGTTTTTTCCCTGACGATGAAGGGCACCTGTTAAAAAAGGTTGTTTTAAAAGTGAGCGATTTCCGGTCGGCCTTTATCCAGGCTAAGTTTTTGGTGAAAAAAGGACTATGGGTATCCGAGTTCAGGATAGAATCGGGCCTTAACTGTGGCGGGCACGCATTTGCTACCGAAGGCTTTTTACTCGGCCCTATATTAGAAGAGTTTAAGCAAAAAAGGCAGGAGATGCTTGACGAGCTGTTTAGCACTTACCAGGCCGTATTATTACAAAAAGGAATAGTTATTGCGCATGCACCAAAGCAGAAGCTTACCGTACAGGGTGGCATTGGCACCGCAGATGAAAACCGGTTTTTGTTAGACCACTATGATATGGATGGCACCGGGTGGGGGAGCCCCTTTTTACTTGTACCGGAAGTAACTAATGTTGATGACAATACACTTGCCCAACTGGAAACCGCTACAGAAGAGGATTTTTATTTAAGCGGATCATCGCCCCTGGGTATCCAGTTTAACAATTTTAAAAAGAGCACTTCGGAAGAATTGCGGTTGAGCAGATTGGAAAGAGGGCGCCCCGGAAGCCCCTGTACTAAAAAGTACCTGGTAAGCAATACCGAGTTTACCGAAACACCTATTTGTACCGCATCAAGAGAGTACCAGCACCTGAAAATAGAACAATTGCAAACCCTAGGGCTTGCGGCAGATGAATATGAACAACAATACAAGGCAGTAACCGAAAAAATATGCCTTTGCGAGGGCTTGTGCGCATCTACTTACATCAAATATGATTTATTAAAGCCAAGGGAAAATAAAGCTGTTGCTATATGCCCTGGTCCTAATCTGGCTTATTTTTCAAGAACCTATTCGTTAGACGAAATGGTGCACCATATTTACGGCGCTACAGATTTGCTTGGTAAAATAAAACGGCCGCATATGTTTATAAAGGAATTGAACCTATATATCGATTATCTTCAAAACGATTTACAATCGCAGTTGAAAGATATTACCGAAAAAAAGAAGAAACAATTGAACAAGTTTAAGTTGCAGCTGCAAGATGGTATAGCTTACTATAAAGAGCTGTTTGCCAATTCGGCAAATCAAACATCTGGTTTAATACAGGATTGGATAAACGATTTGAGTACATCAGAAGAGCAGTTAAGCAGTATAGCCATATAGGTATTGCCTAAAGGAATGTATGGGCAGCCCGGTTAATTCGGGCTGCCTTTTTTGCGCCCATAAAACATCTGTTTAAGGCGATAGCCATGCCGTTAAGACCACAAATGTTTTATACCCATGACAATGTGCTTTCGAGGTGTGAAGGCCTGTCACCCTGAGCCTGTCGAAGGGGCGCACGGAAAGGCCTTTGCCCACTATGCTTCGACAGGCTACCCATGACAAGTTGTACTTTCGAGGTGCGTAGGCCTGTCACCCTGAGCCTGTCGAAGGGGTGCGCGGAGAGGCCTTTGCCCGCTATGCTTCGACGGGGCTCAGCATGACAGCCCATTTCATGATGTCATTTCCTCCTTCAGAATTTCGCGAAATTTTACCACTCAGCATGACAACGCTTTTTGGTATGTCATTCTCCCTTCAAAGTTTCGCGAAATTTTACCACTCAGATTGATTTTAAAAGTATTGTTTTAAGGAATAAGTGAAGCCTCAACTCATGCGGGGGCTTTACTTATAAAATATCAGGGCCTTTTAGGCAATACCATAACCGGGATGGTTATATGGTGAGTTATGTGGCTGCTTTGGCCGCGTTTAAAAAATGACGTCATTTGTTCTTTCGGGCGTTTGGCAATTGCCAGCAAGTCTGTCCGTTTATTGGCTTTCAGCCACTCCCAATCTTTTTGATGTTTGATATCGGGTACGCTGCGAAAGTATACGCCGCCACAATTCAGGTCGGTGTAAAGTTTGCGGTTAAGTTCTTTTTCGGCGGCTTTTATATTATTGTCTGCCGGGTTACTATCCAGGTGGGCAACCATCAATTCGGCATGGAAACCGTCCATCAGGTTGCCAAGCTCGGCTATAGATAATATATCGCCGGCGTCCAATGTAGTGGTAAATGCCATTTTTTCAATATTGCGTAAGGGGGCGTGTTCGGGTACTACCAAAACAGGAACGGTTGTCCAGTCTATTATCCTGCTGTACGCATCGCTGATCATAAAAGACGCTAAATCATCAGTTTCAAGCGGCGCTATAACAATCATAGCTGTTTCTGAATTGTTGATGATTTCCGTCATCACATCTACCATATCCGCACTGTCGGTATAAAACGATATCTGGGGCATAAAAGATCCCGGAGAACCACGTTTTATTAAATCGGACGCTAACGCTTCTGAAAATTCTGTAATCCTGGAATCAATTGCCGGTTCTTCGGGATATTCTTGTCCGCTTAAAACAGGCTGTGCATATAAGGCCGCCGGTGTTAGCTGTAAGTGGTAAAATCTTACGTTAACCTTCATTTTTTTTGCAATATGCAACGCATATTTAGCCGCATGGCCAGATTGTTCTGAAAAGTCGGTCAGGACTGCTATAGATTTCATGTAGGTTAATTTTTTAATTCAGGTATGGTTTTACGAGATGCTATAATTCTTTCCGCATAGGTAAACAACTTGTTTTTTGTCGCTTTTAATGCAGTCATCGAGTCGGACAGGCCACCCGCCAGTGCACTGTACCTTTCAATAAACTGAAGCCCCATTGCTTCTTTTTCATTACCTACAAACGGTTTAAGAAATACGAGAAATACCGGTATGTCGGATTTAAGGTTATTGATATTTTTTGCCTGTTTAAATAATTCCTGTTCAAATTCTTCCTTTTTTACCACCATATCAGGCGTAAGTTTGGCGGCCTTATATTTATCAAGGATGTTGTTAAAAAAACGGATTTCATCTTCCATAAAACAAACGTCTTTCATCCAGTGGCTGGCTAAAATATATAGCTCCTGTATTTCGTCTTCTAATCCGGTATCGGGTGTTAACTTATTCATTGTGGTAATTTTTATTGAAATAGATATTAAGAGTTTGCCGGTATCACTAATAAGGGCAATGCAATGTGCCCTGCCATTTTTTTAGTATGGCTGCCGGTAAACAGCGATGCAAGTAAACCGCGATGGTGGTGCACCATAGCCAGCATGTCAACGCTCCCGTAGTTGCATAACCAGTTAAGCCCGGTTTCGGTTGGTGCCTGTTTAATAATCAATGAACTTGTTTTGGCATATCCTGCAATTTGTTTAACCTCCTGCACCATTTCGGCCAGGTATATTTCTGCTTCATCGGTATTTTCGCCTTCGTGGCAAACGTGTACCAATTGTATGGTGGCGTCCATTAAAGTTGCCAGCGGCTGGATTGCTGTAATAGTCGTGAAATCTTCACCCTTATGTTTCATATCAAGAGCTACCGCAATAGTTTTGATAGGGCTAAACTTAAAGCCCGATGGGATAAGCAACAATGGGGTTGGCGTGGCATCAATCATGTTACGCGCATGGTTGCCAAGCATTAACCCGCTTAAGCCTCCGGCACCATGTGTTCCGGCAATTATTAATTCTACATGATCCTGGGCGGCCAGTGTTTTTATTACATCTGTGGCTGTACCTGGTTCGGCTTTAAAGCTCACGTTTGGTTTAAAATCGCCATCGGCGTGTTGGGCTTCAAGTACTTTTTTTAAATGCTTTAGCTCGGTTAGTGCACCTTCTTCAATAACATGGTACTCTTCCATAGGCCATACAATTACGCCGGCCTGGGGTATTTCGGCGGGGATTATCATCGCCGTACATATTTCTATATCGCTTTTTGTTTGCACGGCCAACTTATAACCAAAAATGGCAGCGTTTTTGGCGTTCTCTGAAAAATCGGTAGCAATCAATACTTTTTTCATGGCTTTAATTGTTTAATTATTTTTAGTAAAATTCAGAAAATGAGGTTGTTTAAAAAGTGATGCCCGTCACTTATTATTATGATATAGTATCGCCTGGTCCAATACTTTACAAGTACCAAAATGCTATGGATTGGTCCAATTTTGATACCCTGGATGATGGGTGTCATTTGTGTTTATGCCAGGTATCATTTATCACACGGCTTCGCCAACTGATATCTGTTATCAACAATAGTTACTCCCTTCAGTAACTCATCAAATATTAAAAATATCGGGTAAGCAAAGCAAGCAAAAGCAGGGGTATCTCCTGGTATTGCTTGCTTTTATTGTTTTTGCAGGCTGTAAATCGCCATCGTCGCCCAATAGCGATATGCTGGGTGATACGTTGTTTCGTTTACTAAAACCCGGAGAAACCCGGTTTTAAAGGTAAATGATCTGTAATTGTTTGGTATCAACGGCCTGGGTATAAAAGCGTACAGGTAATGGAGTGGTCGTTAATAATAGGAATGGTTTGATACTTAAAATCAAACTAAAATAAACCTAACGTTTATTAAAGTGATAAGGTTTAGGTTTATAAATCGCTATCGGGTTGGTTTGCTAACATGGCCCTTTAGTCTCTTTATGATGCTAAATTAGCTTTAAACCCCAAGCCCCGCAATACTGAAAAAGGGGTATATTATATAGCGCGGAATTTGTTTATGGCCTCTACTTTGTTTTGTACCTGCAGTTTGGTGTAGGTATTGCGTATGTGCTTTTTAACGGTACCGGTGCTAATATCAAGTTTGTCGGCTATTTCTTTATATTGCAGGCCCTGTGCCAGGTGATTAAGTACCTCCACCTCGCGTTCTGTCAGGTTTTCGGTAATGGTCGCCGGTTTTCGCTGGGTAGTATTAAATGAAGCGATCACTTTGCGCGATATATATGCGCTCATGGGCGAGCCCCCCGCCGCAATTTCGGCAATTGCATTCCTGATCTCGTTGGCCGATGATTCTTTAAGGATGTAACCGGTTGCACCGCTTTTAAGCGATTCAAAAATATTGGTATTGTCGTCGTTTATGGTGCATACCATAAATTCTGTATCTGGTAGCAACGGTTTAGCCCGCTTGATAAATTCAATACCCGACATGCCCTCTAAATTGATATCAACAATAAAGATATCAGGCTTAAGCCCATCTATTTTTTTTAATACAATTTCGGCATTGGTGTATGATCCCATTAGGCTTACGCCACTCATATCATTAATAATTTGTTCCAGGCCACGCCTGTAATGTAAATTATCCTCTAACAAAATTATCTGGAGCATGCTTGCGATAAATGTAATATGCTAATATCCTAAAATTATCCTTGTTTAAAATACCCATTATGGCCACCATCTACAGGTTCAGTTTAAGGCTAATGGATGTGCCTTTGCCAGGGGCTGTATCAATTTTTAAATCGGCATTCAGTCTTTTTGCACGTGCGTAAATGTTACGGATGCCCATTGTGTCGTGTTTGCGTACATCTGGCACAAAGCCCCGGCCGTCGTCGCGGATGCTGATATGCAGCCGGTTTTTGTAAAGGCTAATTGCCAGAAACGCGTTTTGCGCGTTGGAATGTTTAATAATGTTGTTTAAAGCTTCTTTCACCAGAAGGTATACCTGTCGTCTTTTTTCGCCGCTAATGGCAATTATGGTTTCGCCAACAGAAATATTTTCATGAAGGCGAATGTCGCAGCAATCAAATATTTTAATGGTTTGCATATGGATGAAATTTACCAGGCTGCTTACTTCATCGTTTTCAACGTCAAGGCTCCAGATAATTAACCTCACCTGGGTAGATATATCAGCAATAGCATCATGAATGGCATCTATTTCCTTAAAGACCGGTTGGCTGGTTACTTTTCGGCTCAGCATTTCGGTTTGCAGTTTAATCCCCGATATACTCGCACCCAAATCATCATGCACCTCGCTGCTAATGCGCTGACGTTCGCGTTGCAGGGCGAGCGCATTTTCATAATCCTTTTTTTGTAACCCGATGATTGACAAATAGTATTTTCGTACCAGCAAAAAAGCTATAACTATGGCACTTATTACAGCTATAGCCTGCAGCCATAGTTGCTGGTACCATAACGGCATTACGGTAAATTGATATACAAGAGGCGGGCTTAATTGGTTAAATCGATCTGCAGCTACCGCTTCTAACTCATATTGACCAGGTGGCAGCAAGTCAAACCGTTTTTCGCCAGATGGGGCCGTACTCCAATTTCCATCAACGTCCTTTAGCCTAAATCTGTATTGTATTTTACCCATGCTTTTGTACGACAGCGCAACGCAATTAAATACAGCAGGCTGGCCATAAGTAAATTTATTTTCTTTTCCGGGTACACCATCATCAATCAGTATTGGTTTTGGCAGTTTGGTATTCCATAAATTTTGAGTAACTGCTATGCCCCGGTCGGTAGCTATATAATAATCATGGCCGTTCCTGACTACGTCTGCAACGTTATCTGACGGAAGCCCATTACTGGTATTTAACTGACTTATCCGGTAAGTTTCGTAATTATTACTAAAGCCAATTACGCTTACTCCATTGGCCGTACATACCCACAATGTATTGGCATCCGTCCATACAAGTTTGCGAATGTTGCCAGATAGTATAACAGGTTTATTAAATTGACTTATCTTTTTATCATTCAATAAAAAAAAACCTTTTTCTTCGGTACCCACAGCGCATACCTGGCCGTTAGATGCCAGGCACTTTACAGCATTTATCCCTTTATCTGCCAGTATCCGTACATATATAAAATGGTTAAGGTTAATTGGGGGTACAATTTTATATAATCCATAGAGTGAGCCCACAAGCAGGTGATTTTTTTGCCAGGTTAATGATGTTACCCTGATAGGGGCAAATAGGTACCCTATTTTGTCTGGTAACGTTCCAAGTCCTTGGGAGCTAAGGTAATAAGTTGTATCGTGCCGTTGCACAATGCCTTTTACCGGGCCATCGGAATAGAACACCGGCCGCCATGATAACGGATTGTTGCTGGAAACATCTAATCCAAATATACCATTATCAGTACCTATCATGAGTTTTTTGCCATTAATCGGAAGCAAACTGGTTATCCGGTTAAAATCTGACCGGTTTTGCCTTAAATAAAGTGTGCCTATTGAAGGGTTTTGATTAGCACCAAGTTTCATGTAGCTCAATCCGGTTAAAATGTGCCCTGCAAAAAGGTAGCCACTTGCTATGCTCAGTTTTAAAACGTTTTCATTTGCCAGGCCGCTTTCTTTGTTGATGACTTTTACTTCGGGGTTGGTACTTAAAAAGAAACCGCTGTCATAGGTGCCAAACCATAAATTATTTTCCCGGTCAATAAGTGTAGATGTCGTAATTTGATTATTAAGGTAGTTTTTCCGTTCGCCCGTAATATAGTTGATGATGTATGTACCCTGTTTTACCGTTGTAACGGCAAAGGTATTTTTACCGGTGAGGTAAACCGAAGTTACATTGCCGGTAAAACTGATTTTAGTAAGGGAGATGAGCCTGCCTTTTTGATATTGATAAATGTGTACCCAATCTTTAGTTATCAGCAACAAATTATTTTGTTGTACGGTCAATCTATACGGTTTGGTATTGGCTTTGGCTGTTGTATAGCTTAAATGTGCAGCCCCAAGCTCATTTTTGAGTACGGTAAGGTCATTTTCAGATAAGACAACCTCTTCTCCGCCTGCACCATAAATATAGCTGCCCGCCAGTTGCTCCTGATGTTTTCTGGATTTTAATTCCCCGAAATGATAAACTTGAGTACTGAGGCCATAATTGACACAAAGTTCATTGTAACGGTTAAAAAAGAGATTGGCAAATGGCGATACCGAGACTTTTTGAGTTGAATTAAGCTTGAGTATAGCCCCGTTTTCGTAGTAACAAACCCTAAAGTTATTGCAGTAAAAAAAAATCCGGTGGTAATTGTCTTCTGCTATCCGGAAGGCTTCGTTACTTTCAAGCCCATCGGCTGTTGTGAAGTTTTTAAAATGCTGTCCATCAAACCGGCTTACACCCTTATCCGTGGCTATCCAGATAAAGCCTTTGCTGTCCTGCATTAAATAGTTAACCTGTGAGCCGGGTAAACCGTCGCTTGCGCTATAGTTTTTTAAGTAAACTACCTGATATGGCGTACTGGCGTATGCGCCCGCAAATAAAAATTGAATTAATAGTAAAAGTTTTAGAAAGGGACTTTTTAGAGGCATTTTTATTATTTGTATCAACTTAACACTGCAGCCTTTTAATTTATATGAGCGGCACGGTTTTGTATAGTCGTATCAACTGATAAATATAAAAAGAAATAGCCCGTAATCAATAGCTCTCCTGAATATTTGAGAAAAACCATCTCTAAACATTCATTATATTGCCATCCCTTAATTATGAGATTGCAATGAAAAAATTGCCCGATTTGGAATTGAAAATTCAAGCCGAGATTGATAAAATACATGCCGTTGCCAATCTGCTGCCGGGTGTAACCATTATACACCGGATGCCCGATTTTAAATTGGAATATATGTGCCAAAATGGATTAAACCAATTGGGTATAACTTTAGCTGAGTTTAGAAGCTATTCTACCGCTGATTATACTGCAAAATACTTTAATTCCGAAGATGCAGACACCTATGTGCCGAAAGTGAAAGATATGGTTGAAAGAAATACATACGAGGATATTACCTTTTTTCAGCAGGTAAAAATAAATGGTAACCCCGAATGGGTGTGGCATTTAAGTACTATGAAAATTTTAATGCGCGATGACGAGGGGCTTCCTTTACTGGTGATTAACATGGCTTTCAAGGTTGATCCCGTTCAGCATGTTACTGCCAAAGTTGAACGGATGCTGGATGAAAATACTTTTTTGCGCAAAAACTTCAGCAAGTTCTCCAGCCTGTCCAAACGCGAATGTGAAATTTTACGTCTGATGGCACTTGGTAAAAGTTCGCCCGAAATAGCCAGCCAATTATTTATAGCCGTAGGCACGGTTGATACGCACCGCAAAAACATCAGGCATAAATTACATGCAAGTTCATCTTTTGAGCTTTCACAATATGCAAGGGCTTTTGATTTGGTATGATGCTTTGCCGGGCTATATAAATAAACTTAATTATTATTCAATTGCCTGATAATTAAGTTGCTGTTTCTGAATTTAAAGTCGAATAATAAATTAACGTCAATTAAAAACTCACAAAGTTTTTAAAATGCTTAGCTACAACATTAAAAACAATAATATAGAGTTACACCCGCTTTATAAAGTTTGTATCGTCAACAAAAAGCAATCACATGTCTTTTATATCGCCCTTCTTGGCCTCTTGGCTTTTGGGGTATCGTCTGCGGCAGGCCTTTTATAGCTGCTATTACTGTTGCCGTAACTGTTGTTACCGCTGCGGCTGTTACCGCCGCGGTTGTTATTGCTGTTATAGCCCCCAAAGTTTCTTTTGGCTGGCGGTGGCTTTACTGCGTTTTCCTCGTTTATTTTTACATTCAGGGTCCTGTCGCCCATAGGGGTGCCATCTAAGGCAATTACGGCGCTTTCGGCGCCTTCACGGTCCTTCATTTCCAAAAAGGCATAACCTTTGCAAATCCTCGTTTTTTTATCCCGTACTATCTTAATCGTACTTACTTCCCCATGCAGGTTAATTATTTTAACCAGGTCAAGTTCTGTCATGTCCAAAGGGAATCCCCCGACAAATAATTTCACCATTAGCTTTAATGCTTTATTTAGATTTAAAGTTACTCAATAACCAACGAATATCGGTTTCGTTTTATATTAATAGACAAAATTCTGAATATTTTTTTTGATGGGCTCGGCGACTTGCCACATTTGGGGATAATTCATTCAATATGAGTTATACTTTCCAACGGGAAAATCTCTTTCAAACATTTCTAAAAAGGAAAGATAATCGCGCAAAGACGCTAAGACGCAAAGCAATTTATTTGTTTTACTTTGCGCCTTAGCGTCTTTGCGCGAGAAAAATCCAACTTCGATGCCAGACATTCAAAATCCGGTGTTCGATATTATTTGCTTCTTAATTCCCCCATTCGTCCCCCAATAGCCGCGCCTGTGTATTTTCTCTTTATATTACCAAATAGATTTTGTTGGTTTGTTTTGTTAACCCAGACAACACAACATTGAAACAGCGAAACAGTATATCGTTATATTGGTCATGCCAGCTTATTGGCTGGTCGTTGGCTGGTTTGTTCTGGGGATTTTCGGCCTGGATGCAAATGTATGCCGGCGGCCATAGCAGGCAATATAGTTACACGCTCGCGCTGTTTCATTTTGTGCTTGATATAGGCATTGGCATCCTGATTACCCATGCTTATTATCGCTTTGCGCATAGGTTTAACTTCACCCATTTAAAAGTGCAAAACATGCCCGTGCGCCTTCTTCCGGCGGTGCTTTTAATGGGTATATGTTACATGCTGCTGGTTACTGTTAAACTGTACGCAGCCCGCTATTATTTTACATTTGCTTATAGCGAGAGTTTTTGGTTTTTTTTTAGTCAAAACTACCTGGTGCTGTTGGCTACAGGTATCAGGCTTATGGCCATTTGGGTGCTGGCTTTTCATCTGTACCATTATGCCCTGATGGAGATTGGCACAGCTACCGATAATGCCCGTTTGCAGGTAGTTGCTCGCGATGCGCAGATGCAGCAACTATCGGCACAGCTTAATCCGCATTTCTTTTTCAACTCTCTCAATAGTGTTAAAGCATTAACAAGTACCAACCCGGCAAAAGCCCGGCGGGCCATTGATTTACTGTCCGATTTGCTGCGCGCCACTTTGTATGGTGGTAATGCGAGGCTCATATCATTACAGGATGAGGTTAATTTGGTGAATGATTACCTGGAACTGGAAAAAATCCGTTTTGAAGAAAGATTGCAGTTTACTATCGACATTGAAGAAGGAACAGGCCATTGTTTGATGCCTCCGTTAAGTATCCAAACCCTGGTTGAAAACGCTATTAAACACGGCATCGGGCAGCAGAAAAATGGAGGCGAAATTAAAATAGCTATCAAAAATACAAACGGAAAAATACACATCTCCGTTTTGAACCCAGGCAAGCTCACTTCTGCGGCGAATCAGGAAGGGCTTGGTATAAAAAATCTGCAGCACCGTTTACTGCTGCAATATCAAAACCAGGCCAGTTTTGTAATTGAGGAGGTATATGGCGATAAAGTTTTATCAACCATCATTTTGCCAGCATCATGAAAAAGATAAAAATAATTATTGTGGATGATGAGCGGCTTGCCCGTGAAGAGGTAAAGGCAGCGCTTAGCTGTTACCCTGATGTAGAAGTTGTTGCCGAAGCAGCAAACGCTGACGATGCAAAGCTTTTAATAGAAAAGCATCAGCCTCAGTTGGTATTTCTTGACGTTCAAATGCCCGAGAAATCGGGATTCGACTTGTTGGAAATGCTTGACAATGTGCCCCAAATTATTTTTACTACTGCCTTTGACCAATATGCGGTGAAAGCCTTTGAGGCTGATGCCCTTGATTATTTGGTAAAACCTATCCGTGACGAACGCTTTGCCAAAGCAATGGAAAAGGCGAGGGGTAAGCTAAACACAACGACGACCAACCAGCAAATTTTTATAAAGGATGGTAGCAAATGCTATTTTTTAAAAATAGATGAAATTCACCTGGTTGAATCGATGGATAATTACGCGGTATTATATTTTGGCAATAAAAAAACATTCCTGAAACGTTCACTAAACCAGATGGAGGAAAGGCTGGACACCACTACGTTTTTTAGGGTAAACCGGGCGCAAATTATCAACCTGGCCTATATCGGTCAAATTAGCCACTTGCCGGGTGGAAAGCTGAGCATTAGTTTAAAAAACGGGCAGGTAGTTGAGGTGTCGGAAAGGCAATCCGTAAAGTTTAAGGGGAAGCTGAAGGCATAAAGCCCAATTTACGGAAGAGGTGAAAGGCTGAAGCTGAAAGGCAAAAGGATGATATTACAATTAATTATCAACAAATAACAACCGCTAATACAAAAAAACTTCTGCTTTTGCTCATCATAAATTAAAAAATAAACATGAAAAAACTAATACTATTGCTGGCTTTAATAAGCCAGGGGGCAACTCTTTTTGCCCAAAAATCACCTGATGCTGACGTGGAAAAGTATGTTATTAATGATAGCGTACTTATTAAAACCCCACAGGGGCATACACTATCGGCAGTTGTTGTGCGCCGGCGGGATATGGCCGGGCCGCAACCCGCCGCACTGTTGTTTTTTATTTACTCGGATACTAAAAGAAGTTTGACAGAAGCCAAATACGCTGCCGATCATGGCTATGCAGGCGTAGTGGCCGATGTGCGTGGCAAGCGTTTAAGCCCCGAAGAGGTAGTGCCTTATGAGCACGATGCCGAAGATGTTTACTGGGTTATTGACTGGATAAGTAAACAAACCTGGAGCAACGGCAAAGTGGGAATGTATGGGGGCAGTTATTCGGGCTTTGCGCAATGGGCTGGTTTAAAATATAAGGTGCATCCGGCGCTTAAAACTATTGTGCCTTACGTTTCGGCTATCCCGGCTATGGGACTGCCCATGGAAAACAATGTGTTTATTAACGCCAATTATGGGTGGGCCTTTTACGTTAGTAATAATAAATACCTTGATACCGCTACTTACAATAACCAGCGGCGCTGGCGTAATTTGAATGAAAACTGGTACCAAAGTGGCGCTGCCTATAATAAAATTGATAGTGTTGACCATGCACCTAATAAATGGCTGCAACGCTGGCTTAAGCATCCGGGTTTTGATAAGTACTGGCAATCCATGATTCCATATGGTAAGGAATTTGAGAATATCAATATCCCGGTGCTGGCTTTTGATGGTTATTACGATGACGGGCAAACATCGGGCCTGTACTACTTGCGCCAGTTGGCAAAATATAATCCCAAGGCCGATTATTACCTGATACTTGGCCCGTACGATCATTTTGGCACGCAAAGGGGAGGAGAGTCTGTTTTACGGGGCTATCAGGTTGATTCTGTAGCAATCATCCACACCAAAGCAATCACTTTTGAATGGTTTGATTATATCATGAAACAAGGCAAAAAGCCAGCCATCATCAAAGATAGGATCAACTACGAGGTTATGGGTGCCAACCGATGGGATCATGCCCCATCGCTTGATAAAATGCACCAGAGCATGCTCCGGCTGTACCTCAGCAATGTAAAAAAGGACGATTGGTTTAAATTATCTTCCCGAAAACCAATCAAACCGGCATACCTTGAACAGGAAGTTGATTTTGCCGACCGTGCTACATCTAATAATTACGCTTATCCGTTCCCAATTATTCAAAAAGATATTTACACCAATGGTTTTACTTTCATAAGCGATAGTTTAAAACAACCGTTTATTGTGAACGGCGCCTTCCTTGGGCAAATCACGGCCGCTATCAACAAAAAGGATTTTGATTATAGCGTAGCCCTTTATGAAGTGATGCCCAACGGCGAATATTTTGAGCTTACCTACTTTTTGGGGCGGGCCAGCTATTCGTGGGATATTACCAACCGTAAACTGCTGCAGCCGGGTAAAATAACAACGCTTCCGTTTTCGAATACCAAGGTAGTAAGCAGGCAACTGCGCAAGGGCAGCCGCCTGTTGGTGATTATCAACGTAAACAAAAATAATTTTTGCCAAATTAATTACGGTACAGGTAAAGATGTAAGCCTGGAAAACATTAACGATGCCAAAACACCACTTAAAGTAAAATGGTACAACAGCAGCTATATAGAGGTGCCGGTGTCAAAATGAAGGCAGTTTTAAAAATCCTGTAGTGTAATCTGGCTGCTGCAATCGGTGGAACATCGGCGATGGGTAAAACCAGTGTCAAAAAATAAGGTATGTCATCAACCTTAAAACAAGTGAGTGCCTATTGGTGTTAGCATCCATACCTGCTTAACACAAGGATGATTATGGATACCTCGACATTAAAAACCATTGCTTATCAGCTGATGCAAGGCAACAAAGGTTTGCTGGCCATGGACGAAAGCACGGCCACCTGCAACAAACGTTTCCGGGAACTGGGCATCCCCCAGACTGAAGAATACCGCCGCAAATACCGGGATCTGATAGTAAACGCGCACGGGTTAGAGGAATACATTAGCGGTGCTATCCTGTTTGATGAAACCATCCATCAAAGTACTGCTGATGGTATGCTGTTTGTAGATGTTTTGAAGCACAAAGGGATAATTCCGGGTATTAAAGTTGACGAAGGCGCCATCCCAATGGTGGGTTTCCCCGGCGAAAAGACAACAGAAGGCTTAGATGGCCTGGGCGACCGTTTGAAAACTTACTATCAAATGGGAGCCCGTTTTGCAAAATGGCGGGCGGTTATTACTATAGGCGCCGATATTCCATCATCAACCTGCATAAAGGCAAATGCTTATACCCTTGCCCGCTATGCTATGTTTTGCCAGGAAGCCGGTTTGGTACCCATCGTAGAGCCCGAAGTGGTGATGGACGGCGATCATTCATTGCAAAGATGCGCAGAGGTTACTACCGAGGTAATACATGCCGTATTTAATGCCCTATACCAGCACCGGATTGATCTTGAAAGCATGATTCTGAAGCCCAACATGATATTGCCGGGCGAGGATAGTGCCGAAAAGCCAAGGCTTGACGAAGTTGCCGAAGCAACCGTTAAGTGCTTTTTGAAAACGGTGCCGGCATCGGTGCCGGGTATAGCTTTCCTGTCGGGCGGCCAATCGGCCACGCTCGCATCCGAAAGATTAAACCGAATGCACACCCGCTTTGGCGATGTGATGCCATGGGTGCTTACCTATTCTTTTTCGAGGGCTATACAGCAGCCGGCGCTGGAGCTTTGGCTGGGAAACGACGAAAATATTGTTGCCGCGCAAAATGCATTAGTGCACCGGGCTGCCTGTAATAGTGCGGCCAAAATGGGGGTATATACTGCCGGTATGGAAACCGCCGACGGATAGTAAAACAGGCAAGATGCCTTGCTCGTTTTGATGGTTGCTAAAATATTGGGCATTATTTTGTTATTAAAGTTTTGTTTTTAACACCCGCTGCCTACTAAAATGTCAAAGCATCGTATAATAACTTAGGCGTTGTTTTAATACCGAAAGTGCTTGTTGATGGATTATTCTCCTGTTAACTAATAAAAAAAATAAGTGATTTTGGCATAATGATATGTACGGCGTGCAAACGTTTGCGCTGAATTGTTTTTACAGTTTTGTTTATCTATAATAGCATGGTGTATAAACAATAACATGGGTTTTTTTGCTGAAATCCAATTGTAAAACAAATATTATTTTCATGAGTAACGGATTTAAAAGACGGGATGGCTTTGTTGGAGAAAAACTAATAACTATTCCGAAAAAAGTATTGGACGATGCAAAAAGCAAAGAACCTGAACTGTTCTCCGTATATATTACCCAGATAGGTTATTTCCCTAAAGCCAGCTTTCATTACCGCGAAAGGCGTAAGGGATGCGATGATAACATATTAATTTACTGCCTTCAGGGTAAAGGCCACTATGTGTTAGATGATAGGCGCTACGAGGTAAATAGTAACCAGTTTATGATTATCCCGGCTACTGATAAATACATGCGTTATTGGGCTGATAACGGCGATCCATGGACTATTTACTGGGTGCACTACACAGGTGCTGGTATTGATGCTTTTAACCGCGCACTTAACCTCCATCTAACAAAAGGCCCTGTTATGATACCGTTTAATGAAAAGGCGCTTGAAATATGGCTGTACATTTATCAAACGCTCCAAATGGGGTATAGTATTGATAACTTGTGCAATGCAAGTTTTTGCCTGTACCATTTAATAGCGACATTTTTGTTTCCGCAAAAGCAAATTCAAACTGATAAAGCAGATACCGGCGACCTTATTGCCAAAGCCATCCATAACATGCGCGATAATATTGACAAGAAAATTTCGGTTGAACAAATGGCATCAAGCCATAGATTATCGGTATCGCATTTTTCAAGCCTTTTTCGCAAAGCAACAGGAATGCCGCCTATCGATTATTTTATCCACATAAAAATGCAGAAGGCATGTCAAGTATTATGCACAAACGATGGTAAAATAAGGGATATAGCTACCGGATTGGGCTACGATGATCCATATTACTTTTCGCGCATTTTTAAAAAATATATAGGCTCATCGCCGGAGCAATACAGACTGAGCGTCAAAAATATGGATTGATTCGGGCAGCACCAATACTGAAGGCTGAACACGATAGCTGAAAACGGTTTGATAACGGTTTCCAGTTTGCCGTTTATTTTATTGTAATCAACAAAAAAGCCGGCCGGTTATTTAATCGGCCGGCTTTTTTTAAATCCGATACTTACTTTATTGGCCTTTAACCCTCACCCCAAAAAGTCTTAACTCTCGATTCTTGCCTCTTGATTCTGCCTTTTTTTCCCCTCTGTAACAATCTTTAAACACGCTCAAATAAAAAAAAGCATTAATTTGCGCTTTAAACATAAGTTGACACTCATGAATAAATATTTACTCACCATTCCGGCGTTTGCCTGGGTTATGTCGGCGTATGCCCAGCAGGGTAGCCCCTTAACCACAAAGGATTATGAACATGCCGAAAGTTTTATGTCCTACAATACCGCCCCGTTTGTTGACAGGGCCGATGTAAGGCCCAACTGGTTACCTGGCGATAAATTCTGGTACCGCGTACTCACCGCACAGGGCAGCGAATTTGTATTGGTTGATCCGGTTAAAAAAACACGCGAAGCAGCCTTTGACCACCAAAAGCTGGCCCAGCTGCTTTCGGCGGCTTCGGGCAATAAATACGATGGTAATATGCTGCCTTTTCAAACCATCAGCTTCCCGGCCGATGGTAAAAAAATAATGTTTACGGCAGCCGATAAAAACTGGCAGTATGACCTGACCTCAGACCTGGTTACCCCCGAAGCAGAGCCGGAACGCGGCCACATGCAGCCTGGAGGACGCAGGGGCAAAACTGAAGAAGTATTATCGCCCGATGGCAGCCGTGCAGCCTATATTAAAGATTATAACCTTTGGGTACGCGATACAAAAACAGGCAACCAAACCCAGTTAACTACCGATGGTGTTAAAGATTTTGGCTACGCTACAGATAATGCCGGCTGGCAAAATTCCGATGCGGCAATTTTACGCTGGTCGCCGGATTCAAAAAAGATAGCCACCTTTAAGCAAGATCAGCGTAAGGTAAACGATATGTATCTGGTTACCACCAACGTGGGCAAACCTGTATTGAAGCAATGGAAATACCCCTTGCCGGGCGATGAAATTGCGATGATAACCAGGGTGATTATTGAAGTGGATCATCCTAAAGTAATTACCCTGCAGGTGCCTCCCGATGCACATCGCGCTACCCTGAGCGACGACATCAGCAGCAGCGGCACATTTGATGACGTGGATTGGAGCGCTGACGCATCAAAGCTGGCATTTGTATCAACCTCGCGCGATCATAAAAACGAGAAATTCCGCATTGCCGATGCAGCAACAGGCGCCGTTAAAGAGATTTTTGAAGAAACCGTTAAAACCCAGTACGAATCGGGCTGGGGCGCTATCAACTGGAAATTCCTGCCCAAAACCAACGAGATTATCTGGTTTTCTGAACGCGACAACTGGGGCCATTTGTATTTATACGATGCTGCCACAGGTAAGGTGAAAAATCAGATTACCAAAGGGGATTTTGTGGTAACCACTTTATTAAAGGTTGACGAGAAAAATCGCGTGGTTTACTTTATTGCAGATGGTCTTGAAAAAGAGAATCCATACTACAGCCAGTTATGCAAAGTTGGCTTTGATGGTAAGCACTTTGCGGTGCTGACCCCCGAAGAAGGTAACCACAATACTACATTATCGCCAGGTGGCGGTTATTTTGTTGACAGCTATTCTAAACCAGACGTGCCGCCGGTTACCGTTTTACGCAGCATGGATGGAAAGCTGATAACCAACCTGGAAAAAGCCGATGTAGCAAGGCTAACCGCTACCGGCTGGAAAGCGCCGACCCCGGTTAAATTGATTGCCGGTGATGGCAAAACTGATATTTATGGATTGATTTTTACGCCGACAAACATGGATGCCGGCAAAAAATACCCGGTTATTGATTACATATACCCAGGCCCGCAAGGCGGGAGCGTAGGCAGTTGGTCGTTCGTGGCTTCAAGGGGAGATAATCAGGCGCTGGCCGAGCTGGGTTTTATTGTGGTAGTGATTGAAGGCACCAGCAACCCGCTGCGGTCAAAAAGTTACCACGATATGAGTTACGGCAACATGTCTGAAAATACCCTGCCCGATCAGATTGCCGGTATCAGGCAGTTATCAAAACAATACCCTATTGATACCAATAAAGTAGGCATCTGGGGCCACTCGGGCGGTGGCTTTGCAACGGCAGCAGCCATGTTCCGTTACCCGGATTTCTTTAAGGTGGGTATCTCCGAATCAGGCAACCATGATAACCGCAACTACGAGGATGACTGGGGCGAACGTTATGATGGCCTGGTATCAAACTCCGATTATGCCGCCCACGCCAATCAAACCTATGCCAAAAACCTGAAAGGTAAGCTAATGCTGGCCCACGGTTTAATGGACAATAACGTACCGCCATATAATACGCTGTTAGTTATTGAAGCGCTGGAAAAAGCCAATAAAGACTATGATTTAGTAGTATTCCCCAACATGCCGCATGGTTATGGCCCGTACTCGCCCTACATGATGCGCCGCCGCTGGGATTACTTTGTGAAAAATCTGTTGGGCGTAGAAACACCGCACGAGTACGTGTTGAAGTCGAAAACAGATCCGAGGAATGCTGTAAAGTAGAATGACAATATCGAACACTGGATAATCAATATAAAGTGATCAACAATCGCATTTAATTTTTTTACGTCATACATAATAGCATTCAATGTTGAGATAGGTAACCCCTACGGGGCATAAAAGAATTTTAGATAATTTGCTACAAACTGGTAGCCTCTACGAGGCAAGCGACCGTAGGGTATTTTGCCTCATGGAGGCTACCAATTTGTAGAACAAAAATTCAAAAGGGTATGTGCCCCGTAGGGGTTACCTACTTTACTGCATGAATTTTTAAAAACGACTTTCCTGGTACAATAATGATGTAAATTCATTATTCGGTATTCAAAATTCGGTGTTCGATATTTAATTGGGGGACTTACGTGTTTAACCTTATATCACAACTTCCCCTTCAGCCTTTCTTTAACCCCGCTTTCCCATTCATTTTTTAAAATACTCAGTACGATGGAGTCGCGCCTGCCGCCATCTTCCAGGGGCATGTTGCTGCGTAAAATGCCCTCAACCTGGCAGCCTATGCTTTTCATGGCGGCTATGCTGCGCTCGTTACGCGCATCGGCCCTGAATTCAACCCGCATCATATTCAATTCCTCAAACGCAAACTGCAGTAGCAAAAATTTGCAATGCTTATTTAAACCCGTTCCCCTGAATTTTTCGCCATACCAGGTATAGCCCAGCTGTAGAGAGTTTAGTTTGGGCTGTATATCGTAATAACGGGTGCTACCGGCATATTGGCCGGTTTGCTTGTCAATCACTATAAAAGGATATTCGCGGGCTTCTGCGCGGGCTTTAAGGGCGTCATCAACATAACGGCGCATGCCATCCTCGTATTTGGCGCTTACGTTGGAGTATTGCCAGGTGGTAGGTTCATTAATAGCAAACGGAAGCAGGTTTTCAAGATCATCGGTTTGTAAAGGGCGTAGTATTACGCGCTCGTCTTCTAAAACATAATTGGCTGCCGGATCAAAGTAGGAGGTCATTAGTTCTGTTAATTTTTATAAAGCTAAAGGTATAAAATGATTTTTGAGGATTTAGTCGTAAGGGTTTTTAAATCGATGACAGAGCGGCCATTGTATGATCCGTAGCATGATATTGAGAAGAACGAAGTAGGAGTTAACGTAGTTAGATAAGTACACGTTTTATTGTCGCGCGTACAATCCCTTCTCGCTTTATACTGTCATCATATTAACGCGGGTAACAGGAAAATATTTTTGCAAAAAATTTATACTTTTTAAAGTTTTAAAAACCGTAGTTCCACATATATATTTGGCGGCATAACCAATTTTGACGTGAAAAATTAATTATTGCTTAGGCACTTAAAATGTTTTTGATTATCAATCGTCCAATAAAGTAGCGTTTATTTGTAATATACTTTTACGGCACCTAATATAACTTGCATATGCAAACGAATATAACCAAACCAAATCAAAAACCACCCGGCGTATTCAGCCTGCTGAAGCCATACCTGGGTTGGGTTACGCTATTATTAGTGTTTTCTGTAGCGGCAACGGCAATTAACCTTTGGCTGCCTAAAATAATTGCCAATGGTATTGATGCCTACACCCATCACCAATTTGTGGTTAACGATGTGATTAAAAAGTTTTCGCTGGCGGCAATATTGGTTTTTGTTTTCGGCGCGATACAGGGTGTTATACAAACCTATTCATCGGAGCTGGTGGCTAAGGATCTGCGCGAAAAACTGGCAGATAAAATTTCGCGCCAAAGCCATGTATTTATCGAACAGGTTAATCCTTCAAAGCTGTTAACCAACCTCACGGCCGATATCGACTCCATAAAGCTGTTTGTATCGCAGGCGCTGGTATCTATAGTTACATCGCTTTTTACCATTATTGGCTGCAGCGTAATGCTGCTTATTATCAATTGGCGGTTGGCACTGGCGGTTATTGTTATTATTCCCATTATAGGCGGTACGTTTGCGTATGTTTTAAAAAATGTGCGGGCGTTGTTCATGAAAAGCCGTGGGGTGATAGATACATTGAACAAGGTTATTAATGAAAGTATTTTGGGCGCGGCATTAATCCGGGTTATTAACTCGCAGCAACTGGAGTTTAATAAATTTTTGGCTGCCAATACCGAAGCCAAAAATTACGGGCTAAAAATTCTCACTTTTTTTGCCGGCTTAATACCTATAGTAACCTTTACCGCCAACATGGCCTCGTTAACCATTTTAGTAATGGGCGGGCATTTTGTAATAAACGGCAGCATGAGCCTGGGCAGTTTGGCGGCGTTTTACAGTTATTTGTCGCTATTGATATTCCCGATATTTGTGCTTGGCTTTATGAGTAACCTGATAGCGCAGGCCAGCGCGTCATATGCCCGCATTGGTGTGGTTTTAGATGCTCCCGATGTTGCAGACGGCGGCGATTTAAAAGAGGAGCTTCGCGGCGATGTGGAACTGAGGGATGTATCTGTTACATACGGGCAAAAGCTGGCGCTTAAAGGGATATCGTTAAAAGTTACTGCCGGATCGAAAATTGCCATCATCGGGCCAACATCGGCGGGTAAAACCCAATTGCTTTACCTGTTAACCGGGCTTATTAACACAACAAGCGGCGAGGTTTTATACGATGGTAAAAGTATTGCGGCTTATGACAGCGAATCGTTTCACCGGCAGGTGGGTTTTGTTTTCCAGGATAGCATTATTTTTAATATGAGCATTCGCGAAAACATTGCTTTTAGCGATACGGTAACCGACGAATCGCTTCAAAAGGCGATTGATACGGCCGAGCTGAAAGATTTTATAGGCAGTTTGCCCAACCAGTTAAATACCATTGTATCCGAAAGGGGATCAAGCCTGTCGGGCGGCCAAAAACAACGCATTATGCTGGCCAGGGCGCTGGCGGTTAATCCAAAGGTTTTATTGCTGGATGATTTTACTGCGCGGGTAGATGGCAATACAGAAAAGAAAATACTGACCAATATCCAACAAAATTATCCGGGCTTGACATTAATATCGGTTACGCAAAAAATAGCCTCCGTTGAGCATTACGACCAAATAATTTTACTAACGGAGGGAGAAATTGTAGCCAGCGGTGTACATGAGGACCTGATGAAAACCAGTACCGATTATGTGCAGATTTTCAACTCGCAACAAAGTACCAGTAATTACGAATCGGTTAAGTCTTGAGTCGTAAGCACTAAGTCTTAAGTCAAAAGTCCCGAGTCAAAAAAGCATTTTGTTTGACCTAAGACTTACTTTCGACTTAGAACTTAAAACTTTGGACTTAGAACTTTTAGACTCAAGACTTCCGACTTAGAAGTATCACTAAAAATATTATCACAAAATGAATTACGATCTTAACCAGCTTAGTAAAACTGCCCCAAAAACATCAACCTGGGCTGGCCTTGGCAAGCTGATCCGGCTGATATCGCATGAGCGGCGGATACTTATCATGGCGCTTATTGCCATATTGATAAATTCCTCGCTCAACCTTTTAGGGCCGTTAATTATAGGCCGCACTATTGATAAATATATCCGGTATAAAGATTTTGGCGGCGTTATTCACAATGGCATATTATTATTGTGTATGTATGCCGTTGCGTTGTTTACCAGCTATAAACAAACCACGCTAATGGGCGGTGTTGGGCAGCGCATGCTGTTTACGCTGCGCAATTCTATCTTTAACAAGCTGCAGCAATTGCCTGTTGGCTTTTTTAACCAGAATAAGGCAGGCGACCTGATATCGCGCGTAAATAATGATACCGATAAGCTGAACCAGTTTTTTTCGCAATCGCTGATGCAGTTTATCAGCAATATATCCATCATGATAGGGGCGGGTATATTTTTGCTGCTTATTAACCCCGAGTTAGGCGCTGCTGCGCTATCACCGGCATTAATTATCCTTGGGTTAACGCTGGTATTATCGCCATGGATAAAACGGAAAAATGCGGCCAGCCTGAAAAGTACAGGCGGCCTAAGCGGCGAGATACAGGAAAGCCTGAACAATTTTAAAGTGATCATCGCCTTTAACCGCCGCGATTATTTCAGGAAGCGTTTTGGCATTGCCAATACCGCAAATTACAATGCTGCTATAGGGGCGGGCCTGGCCACCACTGTTTTTATACCCGTTTATGGTTTTTTTGCCAGCACGGGGCAGCTTATTGTGTTGTCGTTTGGTATTTATCTTATAGGTAAAGGCCTTTTTAGCATTGGTATTCTGGTAAGTTATTTATCGTACGCCACTAACTTTTATAACCCGCTAAGGCAGTTGGCAGCCCTGTGGACGAATTTCCAGCTGGCTATGGCAGGCTGGGACAGGGTATCGCAGATACTCTCTTTAGAGAGCGACCTGCCGCAGATAGCCGCCGGTATTACCGAGCCCAATGCCGCATTGCTCGAATTTAGGAACGTGCATTTCAGTTACGATGAAAGCAAAGAGATATTGCATAACATTAACTTTAAGCTGGAGCAGGGTAAAACCTACGCCCTGGTTGGCCCGACAGGTGGCGGTAAAACCACTACGGCATCATTAATAGCCCGTTTGTATGATCCATCAAAAGGATTGGTGCTGCTGGATGGTAAAGACATCCGCACCTATACCGCCGAAGAGCGCAGCCTTAAAATAGGATTTATTTTACAGGAACCGTTTTTATTTAGCGGCACCGTGAAAGATAACATCCTGTACAGTAACGATATGTACAAGGAGCACACCAACGAACAATTAGAAAAAGTAATCACAGATGCCAACCTGGGCAGCCTGCTGGCTATTTTTGAGAACGGGCTGGAAACTCTGGTACTTTCAAGCGGCGATAGTATTAGCCTGGGCCAAAAACAACTGATAGCGTTTATGCGTGCCGTGCTGCGTAACCCGCAGATACTGATTTTGGATGAAGCCACCGCCAACATTGATACCATTACCGAAAAACTGCTGAGCGATATCCTGAACAAACTGCCCGAAACTACCACCCGCGTAATTATAGCCCACCGCCTAAACACTATTGAAAATGCCGACGAGATTTTCTTTGTGAACTCCGGCGAGGTGATCCGTGCAGGTGGCTTGAACGAGGCTATTGATATGCTGTTGCATGGGAAGAGGGTGAGTTAGGGAAAGCTACTGTGAGTTTGGCGTAGCATACTCGTGGCTTGCATAATTTAAGCTTTTAAAGTTTAACTATTGTCAATTCATTGCGTTATTTATTTGTAATTATCTCATTTATAAAATGTTATAAATCCAGGGTATTTGTTAAATACCAGGGTTCGGTCGTTTTTTCTCCACAAGTACACCAAAGCCTGAAAATTTTCTTACTTTTGTATCCCGTACACAAACATTTGGTTTCGGCTTAAAACCGCAGCCATTTTTCAAAAAAATCATGACTAAATATATTTTTGTTACGGGTGGCGTTACCTCGTCGTTAGGGAAAGGTATTATCTCAGCCTCATTAGCCAAATTACTTCAATCGCGCGGTTATCGTGTCACTATCCAAAAGTTTGACCCCTATATCAATATTGATCCGGGAACGTTAAACCCTTACGAGCATGGCGAATGCTACGTAACTGAGGATGGCGCCGAAACAGATTTAGACCTTGGTCATTACGAACGCTTTTTAAATACCCCAACATCAAAAGCCAATAACATTACTACCGGTCGCATTTATCAAAATGTGATCAATAAAGAGCGGGAAGGTGCTTTTTTAGGTAAAACTGTACAGGTAGTACCTCACATTACCGACGAAATTAAACGCAATTTTCGCATCCTTGGCGAAAGCGGCGATTACGATATCGTGATTACCGAATTGGGTGGTACTGTGGGCGATATCGAATCATTGCCATACATTGAGGCGGTTCGCCAGTTCAGGTGGGAGATAGGCTCGGGTAATTCACTGGTAATTCACCTTACTTTGGTTCCTTTTCTTGCTGCAGCAGGCGAGTTGAAAACAAAACCAACCCAGCACTCCGTAAAAATGCTGCTTGAATACGGTATCCAGCCGGATATTTTGGTTTGCCGTACCGAGCATCACCTGAATATGGATATCCGCAAAAAAATTGCGCTGTTCTGTAACGTAAATATTAACGCGGTTATTGAATCCATCGATGCATCAACCATTTACGATGTGCCTTTATTGATGCTGAAAGAGCAACTGGATAAAACGGTACTTACCAAATTAAAACTATCGCACAAAAATGAGCCAAGCCTTGAAAACTGGAAAGATTTCCTGGGCCGTTTAAAAAACCCCACTGCCGATGTGCGCATTGCCCTGGTGGGTAAATATGTTGAATTACCGGACGCCTATAAATCTATCACCGAAGCATTCATACACGCAGGCGCTGCCAAAGAGTGTAAGGTAAGGGTTGAATATATACCATCAGAAAGCCTGACGCCAGAAAACGCTGTAGAAAAGCTTAAAGGCATGCACGGTGTGCTGGTTGCCCCCGGTTTTGGCGAACGTGGTTTTGAAGGTAAAATTGAAGCCATCCGTTATGTACGCGAAAATAACATACCTTTCTTCGGTATCTGTTTAGGCATGCAATGTGCGGTTGTGGAGTTTGGCCGCAACGTTTTGGGCCTTAAAAATGCAAATAGTACCGAAATGAACCCCGATACCCTTCATCCGGTTATTGGCATGATGGAAGATCAGAAAACCATCACCAACAAAGGCGGTACCATGCGCCTGGGCGCCTATGCCTGCGAATTGAAAAAGAACAGCAAGGCTGCGGCTATATATGGCAAAACCAGCATATCCGAAAGGCACCGTCACCGTTACGAGTTTAATAATGTTTACTTAAAACAGTATGAAGCCGCCGGTTTAACCCCTTCAGGAATTAACCCCGAGAACAATTTGGTGGAGGTTGTGGAGTTAAAAAATCACCCGTTTTTTGTGGGCTCGCAATTTCATCCCGAATTAAAATCAACAGTTGCAAATCCGCACCCACTTTTTATTAACTTTGTCGCCGCTTCACTGGCTTATGCCCGTAAGAAATAAGTAATTGTACGATACAATATAATGGATAAAAATACTTTCACAGGATTATTCCTGATTATGGCTATAATAGCCGGCTCAATTTATTTTTTAAAGCCGAATGAAGCCGAATTGAAAAAAGAACGCCTGGTACAACACCAGGATTCGGTAAAAAAAGGCTTATTAAATAAAACAAGCACACCGGTAGCTGTTAAGCCTGATACCACCAAAGCCGTTGTAAAAACGGTTGCCGATTCGGCAACGTTAAAAAGTCCCTTCGGCGCGGCATCTGTAGGCAACGAAAAGCTGATTACAATAGAAAACCAGGAGTTATTGGTTAAACTGAATACCAAAGGTGGTAAAGTAGCCTATGCCGAATTAAAGAATTATAAAACCTTTGATAAAAAGCCGCTGGTATTGTTCAGTGGCGATAAAGATCATTTCGGTTTAAACTTTAACGTTGGCGCTAAAAACATCAATACCGACGAGTATTATTTTACCCCAAGCGGTACCGATTTAAAAGTAGCCGAAAAAGATTCGGCTTCCATTACTCTGCGTTTAAGCTACAGCCCAACACAGTATATTGATTATGTATACAGCTTAAAAGGTACCGGTTTTAAATTAGGCCTTACTATTAAGCCAACTGGCCTTGATGGTGTTATGACCAATAGCAGCAACCTTAACCTGAACTGGGCAGCCAGCCTGCACAAACAGGAAAAGGATATGAAACAGGAGCGCCAGTATACCACTGTTTACTATTATAATACCGAAGGAGCTATTGATTGGCTGAATGAAAATAAAGACGATCAAAAAGAAGTTGGCGATAAAAAGATGACCTGGGTTGCCTTTAAACAGCACTTTTTCTCAAATGCGCTGGTTGCTAAAAATGGTATAAGCAAATCAAGTCTTGCAGCAACAACCGATGTGACTGATAGTACCGATGTTAGGCAGTTGAAGGCCGATTTAACTTTGGCACGCTCGGCCGATGGCAGCGTTCCTTTGGAGTTTTATTTTGGCCCTAACCGCTATTCAACGCTTAAGGCACAGGGAGTAGATTTGCAGAAACTGGTTAACCTGGGCTGGGGACCTTTAAAATACATCAATCAGTTTGCGGTATTGCCATTGTTTAACTTCCTGAACCAGTTTAACTGGAACTATGGGTTAATCATTTTGATACTCACAATTGCCCTTAAGCTGGTATTATCGCCGCTTACTTACAAATCATACCTGTCGATGGCTAAAATGCGTGTGTTGAAGCCCGAGATGGACGAGATAAAGACAAAGGTGGGAGAGGATAACCCAACACTTTTACAACAGGAATACCTGAAACTTTATAAAAAAGCAGGAGTAAACCCATTGGGCGGCTGTTTGCCTTTGGTAATACAAATGCCGATTGTTATCGCCTTCTTCAAATTTTTCCCAAGCTTATTTGAGCTGCGCGGACAAAGCTTTTTGTGGATGCACGATTTATCAACTTATGACTCGGTAATCAAATTTGTACCAATCATGGGTGTTGATCACATCAGTTTGATGTGTTTGCTGATGACTATTTCTACTTTGATCTATACTTATTTCAATAACCAGATTTCGGGAGCTACCGGGCAAATGAAATATATCGGTTACATTACGCCGCTTATATTCCTCATTACTTTAAATAGCTATCCATCAGGATTAAATTATTATTACTTCCTGGCCAACATGCTTACCTTTTTGCAACAATACCTGATTAAATTCATGGTTGATGATAAAAAGATCCATGCCCAAATCCAGGAAAACAAAAAGAAACCAGAAGATACTAAGAAAAAGAAATCAGGTTTCCAGGCCCGCATGGAAGAAATGATGAAAAATCAGCAACAAGCTAAGAAATAAAATTTCGGATGTAAGAATTATTAAGCAATGAAATATCCCGGGAGGCTCGCCTTTCGGGATATTTTGCGTTTATACCACTTTCGCAATAACTAAATGGTAGTTAACGCGCACTGTAAAAGTTAGCCCGGTAGTTAATGAGCTAACTACGTTTACGCTGAAAAGGTAGGTAAGGAAACGTATTGGCTAAGTTTAACCAGGTCTGTTTAATATTTATACGGCTTCACCGTAGCACATGAACAGGCGCAATTGGCATCAGTGATACCAAGCTTCTTTAAAAAGAACTGGTAAAAACCAATACGGTCTGTCATCCCGAAGTTATCACCTTTACCACATTCTACATCGCCGTTAACAATATTGATAGTCATGCCAAAGCCTGGTGTGGTACGGCCGTTTGCTTTATCATTAGCTGTCGGTTGCCATTTGCCGGTCATTACATCATGGGCCGATGGTTTGTGGGTTTCAGGTGTCATCCAGAAATATATGGCGGCTTTAAAAGCTATCACCGGGTCTTGCTCTACCAATTCGGGTTTGTTGAGCAATATTTTTGAGTTGCCAAAAATAATGTTTGATGCAAAACCATAGTTTCCATTATAACTTAATTGCATAGGGCCGCGACCATAGTACTTTTTGCCTTTAACCGCAGGATATTCGTCGCTGTCAGATACATACACATTTGATGTATCGTATTCATGTATCAGCATTAATCCGTCGTTATAACTTCCGTTCATGCCGTGGCGTGTTTCGTGGGCTATTTGGGCAAAAAAGGCCGCGAGTTCTTTTTTGTTGATGTCGGCGGGCGATGCCGTGCAAAAGTCGCCGTAGTCAACTGTAAATACGCTGTCGGGTTTCTTTTTGGCCCACTCTTCATTCCAGTCGGCATCCTGGCGGGCTACGGAATCTTTACCGGTTTTTTTGTTGGTGCGGATAAATTGATAAACTGATACAGCCCTGCGGGATATTTTCACTTTAACCTGTCCTAATTCATCTGCCGCTTTAATAAATGCGGCGTAGGTATAAAATTTATCGCGCTGTGGGAAAAGTTCATTAAACTGTTTTTCGGTAAGTATGCTGCTGACGGATGTTTTAGGCGTGGCTGTTGCGATTGCGGCAGTATCCTGATTTTTTTTTGCTCTGGTGCTGCCGCCACAGCTAACAGATGATATAACCATGGCGCTGGCCGCAAGGAACAATAGTTTGGATGATAATATGATCGGTTTCATGATTTTCATTAAATAACGGTTTTGACTATGTTATAGCTGCAAGTTTAACGCTATCATTTTATAAAAGCATTTTATATGTAAAAATTACACAAAAGTGTTGTGATATAATATTTGAATTGAGCTATTTGTTTCCGGTAAAAGTGATATATTCACTTTGGCAGAACGAGGTAAGAAAAGAATTCATGAAGATATATACTAAAACAGGAGATAAAGGGTTTACATCATTAATAGGCGGCACACGGGTAGCTAAATACCACTTGCGGATAGAGAGCTATGGTACTGTTGACGAACTAAACTCCTACATCGGCCTTATTCGCGATCAGGATATTGCCGGGCATGATAAGGAGATATTGAAGCAGATACAGGACATATTGTTTACAATAGGCTCCTCCCTGGCGGCAGATCCTGAACGGTCAAAAATGGTGATCCCCGATTTACATATGGAGGATGTGGAGCTGCTTGAAAAAGAAATGGATAGCATGAATGAACAATTGCCCGAGTTGCGTCATTTTATTTTGCCGGGTGGCAATAATGCCATTTCGTTTTGCCATATTGCAAGATGTATATGCAGGCGGGCAGAACGGATAACCGTTGAACTGGCTACCGGGAGTACTGTGGATGAAAAAGTGAATATTTACCTGAACAGGCTAAGCGATTACCTGTTTACTTTGGCCCGTAAAATTGGATATGATAATAAAGTACCTGAAAATCAATGGATACCGAGGATTTGATAATGTGAAAAAAAATATTGATATTCCATTTAAAAATATTATAGTTTTGCGAAAAAGTTAATTTACTGATAAATTATAAAATATAGAGAAATATGTATTGGACACTTGAACTTGCATCGCATCTTGAAGATGCCCCATGGCCCGCAACAAAAGATGAATTAATTGATTACGCTATCCGTTCCGGAGCTCCAGTTGAGGTGATTGAAAACCTGCAGGCACTGGAAGATGATGGTGAACCGTACGAAAATATAGAAGAGATATGGCCGGATTACCCGACCAAAGATGATTTCTTCTTTAACGAAGACGAATACTAATCAGCATAAAAAAGCCCCTAAAAGAGGCTTTTTTATTTAAGCCACATTTTTGGAATGATTTTAGTAATAAGCTTAACACATTTATCACTTAAAATTTACTAAAATGAGAGGCTTATTGTACATTATCGCGGTTATCCTGGTAGTAGGATGGGTTTTTGGTTTTTTCTTTAACCACGCCGGAAGTCTTATTCACGTATTGTTGGTAATAGCTATTATAGCTTTGCTACTGGGAGTTATCAGGCGGGCGTAACAAACCCTGTATAAAATAAAAAGCCATCGGGTTACCCGGTGGCTTTTTTGCTTAAAAGTAATTCTGCTATCGCGATATCTTCGGGGAACGTGATCTTGATGTTTTCATGACTGCCCTCGGTAAGCCGGATCTCGCCCCCCAGTTGTTCAACCACGCTGGCATCATCTGTAAATTTAGGGCTGAAGGCTTGTTCATATGCTTTCCTTAGCAGGCCGGCTTTAAAAGTTTGAGGGGTTTGCACCAGGTAAATCTCCTCCCGTAATAAGCTTACCGATTTATCACGAGTGCCCTGCCTTACCGAATCGCGGCTTTTAACGGCCGTTACCGCGTTGTTGTGCTCATGGGCATGGTTGTACGATGTTTGAATAACAAACGCGCTGGTGAGTGGCCGAACGGCGTCATGCACAGCTATTAAAGCTTCCTCATCACCATGAATACTATTCAAACCGTTTTTTACCGAATGAAAGCGTGTTTCGCCGCCGGCAACCAGCAGATGGGGTATAGTAAAATTATATTTTTTGCACAATTCATCCCAGTAAACATGAAAATCGGGATGAAGAACAAGTACGATATCGGGATTAACGCCGGAATTGTAAAACGCCAGCATGGTATGCATTAGCACAGGCAAGCCATTGATCAAAAGAAATTGTTTTGGCACAGCGGCCTGCATACGGGTACCCGAGCCCCCGGCTACTATAATAACATATTTAGATTTGAGATTTGAGATATGAGATTTGAGATTAGCCTCGTTCATTTTTCTTTTGTTTAACCACTTAACCTGTCATCCTGAGGTACGAAGGATCTATCAGCTATGCATGACCGATAGAAAAGTTCGCGAATAGATGCTTCGTTCCTCAGCATGACAGTTTTTTATTTTTAAATGTCATTCCCCTTTGAGAATTTTGCGAAATTCTATCACTCAGGACGCCGATAATTTTCAGTAAATCTAAAACAAAAAAAATGAGATATAAGCTTTAGTCTCATATCTCAAATCTGATATCTTAAATCTAAACTTATATAATCAGCATGGCATCACCATAGCTGTAAAAGCGATATTTTTCTTTAACGGCAATTTCGTAAGCGTTCATTACATGCTCGTAACCGCCAAATGCCGATACCATCATCAATAAAGTTGATTCTGGCGTGTGGAAGTTGGTGATCATGGAGTTTGCAATGCTAAAATCGTACGGAGGGAAAATGAATTTGCTGGTCCAGTCGTTGGCCGCTTTCAATGATTTACCTGCAGACACTGCCGATTCGATGGCACGCATAGATGTAGTGCCAACAGCACATATCCGTGCTTTACGCTCGATGCCACGGTTTACAATATCGGCTTGTTTTTGCTCGATAATAAACTGCTCCGAATCCATTTTGTGCTTGGTTAAATCCTCAACCTCAACCGGGCGGAAAGTTCCTAAACCTACGTGCAGGGTAACCTCGGCAAAATCAACACCTTTCAGTTCAAGGCGTTTCATCAGCTCGCGGCTAAAATGCAAACCGGCGGTAGGGGCTGCAACAGCACCTTCGTGTTTGGCAAAAATAGTTTGGTAACGTTCTTTATCTTCGGCGGTAGCTTTACGCTTAATGTATTTGGGTAGAGGTGTTTCGCCCAGGATCTCTACGTTGCGGCGGAACTCCTCGTCGGTACCGTCAAACAAAAAGCGGATAGTACGGCCACGTGAAGTGGTATTGTCAACAACTTCGGCAATTAACAAATCGTCATCGCCAAAATATAATTTATTGCCTACGCGTATTTTACGCGCCGGGTCAACCAGTACATCCCATAAACGTAGTTCTTTGTTTAGTTCGCGTAATAAAAAAACTTCGATGGTGGCGCCTGTTTTTTCTTTATTTCCATACAAACGGGCAGGGAATACTTTGGTATTGTTAAGGATCATTACATCCTTATCATCAAAATAGTCAAGTACGTCTTTAAATATTTTATGCTCAATTTTGCCAGAATCTTTGTGTAATACCATTAAACGGGCTTCGTCGCGGGTAGCTGATGGATTGTGTGCAATTAATGACTCTGGTAAATTGAATTTAAATTGAGATAATTTCATGTTTGTGTATATGAATTTTCAGGGCGCAAATGTACGTAATAATTTGTTGATTACACTGATAATTTGTTGATTACGCCGATTTGACTTTTTAGCTGAAACAAAATAATAATGTAACCCATCATGTGTAACTTAATATGTGTATTATCGTCTAACAAATAACGCCGTTTTTGTGTTTTGATTTACGATCCAATAAAATCAATAACAAATAGGTGCAATCAAATTGTAATCAGTGAAATCATATTAAATATGTTGTTTTTAAAACTTTTCGGGGAAAGCTTTCTGTTTGCCTTTGATGCGCTAAAACAAAACAAAACCCGCACAACGCTTTCGTTATTAGGGGTAACCATAGGCATATTCACCATTATAGCGGTGTTTTCGGCTGTTGATACACTGCGAAATAATCTGCAAAGTAGCGTTAATAAGCTGGGCAACAACAGTATATACGTCGAAAAATGGCCATGGGTAGGAGGTAGCGATTTTCCGTGGTGGAAATACCTGCAAAGGCCGGTAGCTAAGCTTAAAGATTTTAATGAACTAACCCGCCGAAGCCAAACCGCCAAGGCATTATCGTACGAGATAAACATTGATAACCGCACCGTTAAATATAAAAGCAATACGGTTGACGGCGCGCAAATAGATGCAGCATCACAAGATCATAATAAAACCTGGAATTTTGATTTTGCCGAAGGCCGGTATTTTACCGATATGGAATCAAAAACGGGCGCCCCCATAACTGATATTGGTTTTGATATAGCCCAAAACCTTTTCCCTGGCGGCGATGCGGTGGGCAAGCAAATAAAGGTAATGGGACGTTATGTTACCGTGGTTGGCGTGTTTTCAAAACAGGGAAAAGATATGCTGGGCATATCAACTGATAAAGAGGTGCTTTTACCGTTAAATTTTGCCCATAACCTGATAGATATCCAGGCCGAAAATTATCATCCGTCAATTATTGTGCGCGGCAAAGATGGTATCCCCACCGATGATGTGGAAAGTGAGATCAGGGGGCTGATGCGTTCTATCAGGAGTTTAAGGCCTGGGGTTGAAGATAACTTCGCGCTGAACCGTACCACCATGCTAACCCAGCAACTGGATAGCGTTTTTAAGGTGTTAAATACAGGGGGGGCTATAATTGGCTTGTTTTCGATGCTGGTTGGCGGTTTTGGTATAGCCAACATCATGTTTGTATCGGTAAAAGAACGTACCAATATTATAGGCATCCAAAAATCATTGGGCGCTAAAAACTATTTCATATTATTACAGTTTTTAATTGAATCTGTATCGCTTTGCCTCATGGGCGGGTTAATAGGTCTGTTATTTGTATACTTTTTAACGTTTGGTATCAAAGCATTGTTTGATGTGCAGGTGATACTGGGCGCTTCAAATATTATAACGGGTTTAACCTTCTCGCTGATAACGGGAGTTTTATCCGGCATTATTCCGGCTTATTTTGCCTCGGTACTTGACCCTGTTGAAGCAATACGGACTAACTAACGTAATAAATGAAAATTGTAAACCGTATTTCTGTTCTTGCCGTTGTGGCAGCCATATCGGCATGTAACCAGTCTGCAAAGCAGCAGGACGCTGTCAAAACCGATACTGCCGCTGTTAAAGTTGTAGATGCAAAAATTGCAGATGCAACCAATACCGCCCAGGTTTTTTCTGTTTATTATATCGCGCTTAAAAATCAATTCCTAAAATCGGATGTTGCCGGGATTAAAACAGCCGCCGCAAAGCTTGAAAGTAAGCTTATGAGAATAAAAGGCTGCGCCGAAACTGCAACACTTGCCAATAAAATAGCTACTACTGATGATATAAAAGATCAGCGTACTGCCTTTTTAATGCTAAGTAATGATGTAATTGCCCTGGTAAAAGGAAGCAGGATAAAAACCGTCGCTATTTACGTTGATTATTGCCCTATGGCTGATGGCGGTAACGGTGGCTACTGGCTGTCATTGGATAAAAAAATACAAAATCCCTACTTTCCCGAACAGATGAAAGAATGCGGATCTGTTAAGGAAAAGATGAATTAACGGTGCTTTTGTTTACTGATTGACGTTTACTACCGGGTTGTAATATTTGGCTGCTTTTTCAAACAAGGTTTCGGGTGCAAAAGGTTTGGTAAGGTAATCGCTCATCCCTGCTTCTAAGGCCTTGTTATAGGTTTCGGGCATAGCATCAGCCGTTAACGCTATAATTGGGATATCCGGGTGCGATTTTTTGATAATAGCCGTGGCCTCAAATCCATCCATAACCGGCATTTGTAAATCCATAATGATAAGGTTGTAGCTGTTGTTGTTTACCATATTTACAGCTATTTCGCCATTTAACGCCTCATCGGTACTGGCATTCCACTTTTTTAAAAAGCGGGTGGCAATCATCAGGTTCATTTTATTGTCATCAACTACCAGTATATTCATACCGGCCAGGCTAAGCGTGAGCCCCGCTACAGATGGTGTAACAGGCTGATAGCTGGTGGTAGTTTTTGGAGCTATGTTAAAGGCGATAGAAAATACAAAGGATGTACCCTTGCCCAGTTCGCTTGTAACAGATATGCTGCTGCTGTGCAGCTCAACCAGGCGTTTGGTAATGGCAAGGCCAAGGCCGGTGCCGCCATAATCATTGTTAATTACCTGCTTATCCTGCATAAACGGATCGAAAACAATACCGAAACTATCGGCACTGATACCTATCCCTGTATCGGTAACGGTAAACTTAACTGTAACCACAGTGCTGTTTATCAGTTCTTTCTCCAGCTTAATGGTAACACCGCCCGCATGCGTAAATTTTACAGCATTGCTTACCAGGTTGTTCATTACCTGGCTTAAACGCATATTGTCGCCGGTTATCATTTCCGGTATATCTTCGTCAATAACAACATTCAGGAATAATTGTTTTTCGGTAACCCTGGGGTGAAAGGACTGCTTTATTTTATGAATTAACTGATGGAGATTGAACGGCGAATTGTTAAGTTCGAGTTTGCCAGCCTCAATTTTATTATAATCTAATATATCATTGATAATAGCCAGCAGATTCTCGCCCGAGAATTTTAGCGTATTCAGGTACTCCAGTTGTCCGGGCAAAGGATTTTCTGAGAGCAATAAATTGGTAGTGCCAATAACCGCGTTCATCGGGGTGCGTATCTCATGGCTCATGATCGACAAAAACTCCGATTTAAATTTTGATGCCTTCTCGGCCACTTCTTTAGCCCAGATCAGCTCCTGTCGTGCTTTTTGCTGGTCGGTTATATCTTCGCCAATGCTGGTGGTTTCTCTCAGGTCGCCGTTTTCGTCAAAAATAATGGTGTTTTGCCAGCTTATAACCCGTTCTTCACCGTTACGGCAAATAATAGGGTTAATAAAATGAGCTTCAACCGTATTGTTTTTAAACCAGTTGGTCATAAATTTTTTTAAATCGTGCGGTATAAAGTGTTCCATCCAGTTCATGCCTGCAATTTCGGCCTGGGAGTAACCAAGCAGTTTGGCCAGGTATTTATTGCAAAAAATTACATCGCCGTTTTTATCTAAAGTAATAGCCGCCAGGTTAATGGTTTCTAAAACCAGTTTGTATTTACTTTCCGATTGCCGGTAATCCAATTCGGCTTGCTTGCGTTCGGTTATATCCTGCAGGGTACCAATTATTTTTCGGATGCTGCCATCATCGCGCCTCATTAGCTTACCTATAATTACACTTAAGTATTTTATATTGCCATGGGGCGTAATTATGCGGTATTCCTGCGAGATATCTTTTAAATTTTCGGGATTTCTGAGCAATTGTTTTAAAATATGCCTGTCATTGGGGTGAACATATTTTAATAACAAAGTCAGCTGATTTATTCCCACCAAGTCAAGGGTACTAACTTCGTGAATAATGTTTAACTCTTCTGACCAGGTGAGCAGGTTTGTGGTTAAGTTCCATTTCCAGTTGCCTATTTTGGCAATGGTTTGGGCTTCCACCAATTCTACCTGACTAATTTTTATCGCTTTTTCGGATAGCTTGGCTTCCGTGATATCCTGCAATACACCAAAAATCTTTTTACCGGTGCCGTCATCATTCTGTAACAGTTCGCCGCGGATAATCTTAATATATTTTAAATTGCCTTTTGGCGTAATAAACTTATGCTCAAACTGCGGCAGTGTTACCTGGTGAATACTTGACAGGTAGGTTTCCGCATTTTCACGATCATCCTGGTGGATAAGGCTGATATAGTAGTGGAATTTACTGATATCGGCCGGTATACTATCAATTTCCAGCAGGGCGAATAAATTATCAGACCAATAGGTTTCGCTCGACGCACTGTCATACCACCAGTTGCCGGTTTTAGATATAGCCTGGGCTTCAATTAAAAGAGCTTCGTTGGCTTTTAATGCATCCGAGTTTTTCTTTTGTTCAGATATGTCAATCAATGCCGCCGAAATTCGTCTGGTATAAGCCCCGTTGCGGTCATATATTGGCATCATATCGCACTTGAACCATTGGCTTGTTCCGTAATCGGATACGAATTCAATAGATACAGGCAAATGATGGGCTATCACATAGTCAAGGCAGTCAACATATTTTTTTGCCTTATCGGGCGGCAGCACATCCTCAATCCGCTTACCAACAACTGACTTAGGATCGGCCGGCCTTTCGATAAGTTCATTATACCATACATTAAGGCAAAGTTTAGTTTCATCAAACTCAAATACCATATCATTAAACGAGCCGATAAGCGAGTGAAGGTTATCATTAAGATTAACCATTTTATCTACCGCGTTTTTTAGCCTGTATTGATATGCTTTAACAACAAGGAAGGATACGTAAGCAGTAATGGTAAAAATGACAATAAGTACCACCAGCACCGGCATAGATATATTTAGCTGCGGGGCATTAATGTAAGCAGTTATAATTGCCAGCAGATTAAGGCAGCATATAGTAACAAACTCCCAGCCCTGTTTGCAAAACAAGGTAAGGGCTATAAATATGGTAATGGAGCTAAAAAGGTACGCATGCTCAAAACCGTTTATACTTAATAAAAGGTAGTTGTTAATTATCAGGAAAGTAAAAATTGTGACGTAAGTACTTATGGCATAAATGGCTTTATTGTTGCCGAAAGACAGGCCGAGTGAGATAATACAAAAAAAACTGTTAATTAGCCTCAACCAAATAGGATCATATGAGTTATAATAACAAAGATAATGTAATGAAGGGCTTGCAATAAACAGGCCGATAAGTAATAACCTGTAAATTGTTTCGTCGTTTTGGATTATTAACAGTGTTTTAACTTTTAACGACATTAACGGATACTTTTTAATGATTCAGGACAATATTACTTACTAAAAGAAGGGTAATTTAATAATTTTGCAGTCAAAAATTTACAAATAGTAAATTATCTTAGCAGGTATTAATACGCAGATTTAATTACATTTGTTGCAGATACAAAAATTTCTATGTCGGAAACAGCAGAGTTAAAAATTGGTGATAAAACATTTGAGCTCCCGGTAATTGAGGGTACAGAAGGCGAAAAAGCGATAGATATTTCAAAACTAAGGGATCAAAGTGGTTACGTAACGCTGGATATCGGCTACAAAAACACAGGTGCTACCAAAAGCGCTATTACTTTTTTGGATGGTGAAAAAGGTATCCTTAAATATCGCGGTTACTCTATTGAGCAATTGGCCGAAAATGCCAGTTTTATTGAAGTAGCTTACCTTTTAATATACGGCGAATTACCTAAAGAGCAGGAACTGACTGATTTTCAATACCAGATAAGCCGCCATACCCTGGTTCATGAGGATATGAAAAAGTTTTTTGATGGTTTTCCGTCAAAATCACATCCTATGGGCCAGCTTTCGTCATTAATTGGCGCATTGGCTGCTTTTAACCCCGAATCGTTAAAGTCAGGTTTATCCGCTGAGGAAGTTAACCTCGAGATTATAAAGTTGCTGGCCAAAATGAGCACGGTGGTATCGTGGATATATAAAAAATCATTAGGTCACCCGGTGGTATATCCTCAAAACAAATACGACTACGTGACCAATTTCCTGTACATGACCTTTGCCGAGCGTACGGAAGATTATAAAGTAGATAGGTTAGTGGTAGATGTAATGAACAAACTACTGATACTGCATGCCGATCATGAGCAAAACTGCTCAACCTCAACAGTACGTATTGTAGGCTCATCGGATGCTAATTTATATGCCTCTATTTCGGCAGGTATTTCGGCACTTTGGGGCCCGTTGCATGGTGGCGCCAACCAAGCCGTGATAGAAATGCTGGAGAAAATTAAAAACGATGGGGGAGATACCGATAAATGGATAGCCAAGGCAAAGGATAAAAACGATCCCTTCCGCTTAATGGGCTTTGGCCACCGGGTATATAAAAATTTCGACCCGAGAGCTAAGATCATTAAAAAGGCATGTGATGACATATTAGAGAAATTAGGCATCAATGACGAGGTTCTGGAGATAGCCAAAAAGCTGGAAGAAGTAGCCCTGAAAGATCCTTATTTTGTTGAGCGCAAGCTGTATCCTAATGTTGATTTTTACTCAGGTATCATTTACCGTGCCTTAGGTTTCCCAACCGAAATGTTTACCGTATTATTTGCCCTTGGCCGCTTACCAGGCTGGATAGCCCAATGGAAAGAAATGAAAGCCAACAAAGAACCCATCGGCCGCCCGCGCCAGATTTATACCGGCGATACGGATAGGGGGTATAAGGATATAAAAGAACGATAATTGGTTCATTAGTTCACTGGTTCATTAGTTCATTGGTCTGCTTCTTTAGACTGGCGGCTTACAATAAATCAATAAACAAAAAAGCGATAGGGAAACCCAATCGCTTTTTTTATGCAGTCAATGACCTGCGGACAAGACCAATGAACTAATGAACCAGTGAACCAATGAACTAAAAAGAAAAAAACCCGCTGGTTTTCACCGGGCGGGCCTTTCAAATCAACTGTAAATGAGTTTATAATTTGGTGCTTGTAAAGGTGTTGGTATTAAGGTTAAGCACAATTTTATAGGTGCCACTTGTTGCAACATCAATGTTTGCTCCACCATTAGTTAGTGTCGCCGGTGTGCCTCCTAAGTTAATATCCCATCCGTGGTCATACCTGAATTTCATTTGCTTGCCACCAATCAACGGGGCCGTAACTGTCCATGTATTAAGATCGGCGTCAAAGGTCATGTCGGTATCTCCACCCCAGCCGCCTGGTGTAGCATCACCTATAATACTCCAGTATATAGGCCTGAATGTAATTGTATTAACACCGGGGTTAATGTTAATACTAATATCAAATAAACCAGCAGAAGGCGCGAGTAAGTTTCCGCCCGTTGTGCTGAGTTTGCCGGCTCCGCCATCTCCATAATTAGTATGGTCCCAATCTTTCTTAGAGGTGATCTTAAAATCAAGCCTGCCTGCCGCAAAGCCAATTATACCTTCATACTTGCCATCATTGTTTTCAGATTTTAAGCTATCAGCAGTTGCTGGTTTCCATTGTTTATCTGACTGAGGGCTTTGATATGAACCTGGCGCATAAACATAGCCTACCTGTTGATATGGTTTAACAGATAAAATAATCACATTTGAATAAGTTGCCGCAAGGTTTGCCGCAGCAGATGATTTTAAACGCACCTGTACTTGTGATATATCATCGTATGACAAGTTCATAGATGTAAGCAACGTATTCAGTTCTCCAACAGTAAAAGTTTTGGTAAGCGCACTTAATGAAACTTCTTTTTCTGAGGTTGAAGAAAAACTGCTGTCTTTTTTAACCAGTTGCAGTGTGTAAGTAATAGGAGCTTTGTAACCTGTTACAGGAGTAGCTGGCCAGCTAAGAGTAACTGCCACATTTGCTGCTGTAGGTTTTGTTAACTCTGGTGCTAAGTTAGTTGCAGCTAATGTGCCTGCTTTACCTACATTGGCGACAACCTTATTGCTTTCATCTTTTTTACAGGAAGCCAGCATCATCAGCGCAATACTTGTAAATGCCAGAAGGTTTGTAAATAATTTTTTCATGTTGTTTTATTGATTTAAATATTTTTTACCAGCGAAACAATGAAGTTTCCCCGGTAAAATTTTAATATCCTGTATTTTGTTTTAAATTGGTGTTTGCTGCTACATCGCTGCTTGGCAAGGGGTAAAGGGTACGGAACGATTCAACACCTTTACCGCTTTTGGCACCGCCTTTAAATGGCCACAGGTAAGTATCCTCAACAAATTTTCCATAACGGATTAAATCTGTACGGCGGAAGCCTTCCCAATATAACTCACGGCCTCTTTCGTCGAGGATATTATCAACTGTTAAAGTGGCTAAATTTCCGGTAATATTTCCGTATGCACGTGTACGTAATGCATTTACATAAGCTAAAGCTGTAACCGGATCGCCACCGGCGCCACCGCGTAAAACAGCCTCGGCATAAGTAAGATACATTTCGGGCAGGCGGAAGATGGGAATGTCCATATCGGCAAAATCAAAACTCTGAGGGGCACCTCCATTTATCTTAACATTCTTAAATTTAGTTATAGCATATCCATCGGTAAAAGTGCCTATCTCGTTAATTTCAAGGTTTTGGCCGCTGGTATAAAATTGCGCGCGTTTATCGGCACTTGAAGCACCACCAGGAAATAAGTTAACCAAAGCCTTTGTTGTGCGTGCGCCACCCCAGCCGCCGCTAATGCCAAATTCAGATGCAGGCATTGAGCCGCCTACAGGTGCATGAGTCATGAAGGTTGCACCGCCGTAGCTTTGCGTATGTAATCCATCATAATTAATGGTAAGAATAAATTCATTGGTGTTCAAATTATTGTCGGCACGCATTAGTTTGGTATAGTCGCTGATTAATGAATAACCTGCGGCAATAACTTTTTTAGAATAGGTTATAGCATCAGTGTACCTGTCGGTACCGGTATAAACTTTAGCGTTCAAATATATCCTTGCCAATAAGGCCCATGCCGCTGCTTTGTCGGCACGGCCATATTCGTTGGTTTTAGGATCGGCCAAACCAGCGTCAATTGCTTTTAGTTCACTCTCGACATAGGTAAACAGATCCTTACGGGCAATTTGTTTAGGCAATGTTGAACCCAATGCATCAGCTTCGGTTACAAATGGAGGGTTACCAAACATATCCATTAAGGTGGCGTACTGGTAAGCTCTTAAAAAGCGGGCTTCCGTTTTAAACCTGCGGATGTTATCGGCATCGGTACCCGAAATGCCCCTGCTGCTTAAATTTGCATCAGATGACTGGCGAATGAAATCATTAGCAAGCGTGATTTGATACATCGAGCGATAGTACACGCCTTTTAAAAATACATTACTTGATGACCAGCTCATATTATGGAAATCAGGAAGGCCAACATCGCCCCATCCTATAACGGCTTCGTCAGTAGATAATTCCTGAGCGCACCATAATAAGCGGAAATAATCAGAAGTACCTTCATCTATACCCTGGATGTCGCCATTTCCGGCCGGACCTTGGTTACCGGTTAAGGCAAAACTTCCGTAAACTTTTGCAAAAGCCTGTTTATAACCGGTTGCAGTGCTGTAAACCTGTGCCGATGTAATATCGTTGGTTGGCAGAAGGTCGAGTTTTTTGGTACATGATACCAAACTACCGGATATCAAACCGGCAATTATTACTATTTTAATTGAATTTCTTTTCATGCTAAATTTCTATTATTATCAAATAATTATAGCGATAGATTTAAACCTATAACATAGGTACGCGGCCTTGGATAAAAATTATTATCGATGCCTCCGTTTACTTCCGGAACTAAACCTTTATATTTTGTTATAATGAATACGTTTTGAACATTGGCGCTAATTCTCAGGTTACCTGTGTTGCCAAATATTTTACCAAAGTTGTAACCTATGTTGGCATTGTCCATCCTGATAAATGATCCGTTTTGAACATAGTAATCAGATAATACATTTTTATCGTTACTGCCGCTCAATCCAGTTTCTAATAAGTTTGTGGATGCGTTATTGATAATGCCTATCGGGTTAAGAACGCTTATTTTGGTCCCTGAACCTGAGAATACGTTATTGTAAACATAATTACCAACACTTGCCCTTGCTACGAACCCAGCCGACCATTTTTTATACGTAACATTTGATGTTAAACCAAAATAACCTTTAGGATCGGGGCTTTTATAATGATAAAGGTCTTGTCCGTTTATTACACCATCGTTGTTACGGTCAACAAATACACCGTCAAGTGGCTTTCCATCTGTGCCATAAACTTGTTGATAAACATAAAATGAATTGCGGGCATAGCCTACAGATTGTATCTGAATATTATTACCTGTACCACCAGAAACGCCACCGGTCGGGCTACCCGCATAGCTCGGGTCGTTTGAAATGGTAAGTTTGGTTATTTTGTTGGTGTTGTAGGTAGCGTTAAAGTTTACATTCCAGGTTACGTTCTTGTTCCTGATGATATCTGCACTGATATTAAACTCAACGCCACTGCTTTTTGCGTCACCAATATTGGCTACAATTTCATTGGAAAAGTTTGTACCTGCCGGCTGCGAAATGTTATTTAGCAGATGAGTTGTTTTGCGGTTAAAATAATCAATACTACCGGTTATCCTGTTATCAATAAAACCAAAATCTAAAGCTACGTTGGCAGCTGCTGTTTGTTCCCAGGTTCTGTTATAATAGTAACCATTTGGACGGTAAAGGCTATAAAAGGTATTACCAAACTGATATTGAGCTGTGCTGTTACTTAGGTTATAGTAAGAGATATAGTCATAGTTACCAATGCCTTCCTGTTGTCCGGTAACACCATAACCTACACGCAATTTCAAATCAGAAAGGGCGGTAAAGCTTTGCATGAAGGATTCTTGCTTAATTTTCCAGGCAAATGCACCAGATGGGAAAGTACCAAATTTTTTGTCGGGGTTAAACCTTGACGACCCATCGCGACGTACAGTTCCGGTTAAGATGTATTTTTCATCAAATACATAATTTAAACGTCCGTAGAAAGAGATCAGCCTGTTCTCTGGTTTATTGAAAGGATAAGTAGGAGAGGTGACCACAGTTTTATCATAAGTATAATCTTTATAGTTATAATTAGTTATCAAAAAATCCTGGTATGAATAACCTGCTACCGCATCGATATGACTCGATATACTTTTAAAATCTTTGGCGTAACTTAAGTATCCTTCAAAAATTTTGTTTGATTGTGTTTGTTTATAAATGTTATTGGTACCACCGTGGAACTTACCTGCGGGATCTTTGTAGCGATTATATCCGTTAGCGGCACTATCAGGAATAATGGTGTGGCCATCTCCCTTTGAAATATCGTATCCTAAATTAACGTTAGCATGTAACTCCGGCAAGAAGTGAAATTTATAATCAAGTTGCAAATTGCCAATGCTACGGTAAACTTTGCTTCTGTTATCCTGTTGTTCAAGCAAACCAAGCGGGTTTAAACCTGCTAATGACCTTAAGCCGGAAGCAGAAGAGGGATCAAGCCACTCATAATAACCACCAAAACGTTTGCTGCCCGAGTATACAGGCTTTGTTGGATCAAAGCTAACAGCGGCCCCAACGGCGCCTTCGTTTGCAAACCTTTGTTTTACCTGCGCCCCTTTTACATTTAAGTTCACTTTCAAATGATCGGTAAAGAAACTTGGGTTAAGATTTACGGCTCCTGTAAGGCGCTGTAACGAGCTTGTTTTAAGGATACCATCTTGGTCAAGGTATCCAAACGAAATACGATAAGGCAATACTTTTGTAGCACCTGATAAGCTGATATTGTTATCGGTAGTCAGTGCCGTTTGATAGATTTGTTTTTGCCAATCGGTATTTGCCGTACCTAATTGTGCTTGTTGGGTAGTTGTTCCGTTTGCTTTTACATAAGCGCGAAGCTGATCTGCGGTAAGTATACTGGCTTCTTTCACCAGCTTAGCAACAGAAAACTGGGAACTGAAATCAATAACAGGTTTGCCCGATTTACCTTTTTTGGTAGTGATTAAAATTACACCGTTTGATGCCCTGTTACCATAAATTGCAGCGGCAGAGGCGTCTTTTAGTATCGAAAATGATTCAATATCGTTCGGGTTGATCAGGCTTAACGGATTAGCAGCACCTGAAATACTACTGTTGCTTACCGGCACATTATCAATAACAATAAGCGGATCATTGCTGGCCGATAAAGAAGCGCCTCCACGGATGCGGATAGTACTTCCTGATCCCGGGGCACCGCTATTTGAAATTACTGAAACACCGGCAACTTTACCGGCAATCAATTGTTCGGGCGTAGTGATAACACCTTTCTGAAAATCTTTTGAGGTAACGTTCGCTATAGAACCGGAGAGGTCTTTCTTTTTCTGCGTTCCGTATCCGATAACTACCACTTCATTCAGGCTTTTACTATCGGGATGGAGGCCGAAATCTACAGTAATTACCGAGCCGCCTACCGTTACAACTTTCTTTAAAGCCACATAACCTAAAAATTTAGCAGTTACGGTAACGTTCCCGGTTCTAACCCCAGCAATAGTGTAGCTACCATTTACATCGGCGGTTGTACCAATGGTTGTACCATCAATAGTAATGGCAGCGCCGGGCAGGGGGGCATTGGTTTCGTCTGTTACTTTCCCTTTAATGCTTCCTGTTTGGGCAAATGCCATTACTGACATCATTAGAAAGGCACAAAGAAGAACGTACTTTTTTGAGTAATTTTTTCTCATTTACTTTTTGGGTTTTTGTGAATAAAAAAGGCTTAATTAGCCGGTGTTAAATTGGTCTGATAATTTTGCTGAAACAGCACGCAACTAATTTACATTTAGAAATAATAAAAGCAAATTTTATGTAAAAGATAATTTTGACCGGATAAATTAAGATATAATTAACCTTAGCGAAACATAAGATGGTGTAGTATTTTTAATACTTTTTGCCTTTTTTTGTGGGAAATTTGCAAACTGGCTAAGATTTGTACGAAACTAAGTGTCAAAATTACACAATGGACAATTTTACTATTATGCAACGATTTTCCGGGAACGTTCCCGGAAAACAATTGTCGGCAAAACAATTAATAATGATAAAAAAAATATTTTTCTGCGCGTTTTGGGTTTTTGCTCAAACTTTTTTGCTTTTCGGGCAGGTAAAAATAGCCTTCAAAACGGGTAAAATACCACCCCTGAAGGGCTCATCTGAAGGCCTGTTTTTGGCGGGTAATTTTAACGGATGGAACCCGGCCGACAGTGCCTGGAAATTGATTCCGGATGGCAATGGTGGCTACCGGCTTTTAAGGGAAATACCGAAAGGTATTTACAACTACAAAATAACCCGGGGTGGTTGGGATAAAGTGGAATGCACTGCAACCAGCAAGTCGGCCGATAACCGCAGCCTTATAATTACCGGCGATACTATCGTGGTTTTAGATGTTGCCGCCTGGCAGGATAACTTTGCCCCAGCGGAAAAGAAACATACAGCTACCGCCCAGGTGCATATCGTTAGCGATAAATTTGAGATACCTCAGCTGAGCAGGCTGCGCCGTATATGGATTTACCTGCCTGCAAATTATACTTCATCAAAAAAAAGGTACCCGGTTATTTATATGCACGACGGGCAAAACCTTTTTGATGATTACACCAGCGGTTACGGAGAGTGGGGGATTGACGAATTACTGGATAAAGTACCGCCACAAAAACAGTGTATTATAGTAGGAATTGATCATGGTGGCGATTTCAGGATCACCGAATATGATCCTTACGACTCAAAATATGGCAAAGGGCGAGGCGATGATTATGTAGAGTTCCTGGTAAATACGCTAAAACCCTATATCGATACACATTATAGAACCATAGCCGATGCAAAACATACTACTGTAGCGGGTAGTTCGATGGGTGGGCTGATATCGATGTACGCCACATTAAAATATCCGCACGTATTTGGGAACGCCGGCATATTTTCGCCCGCTTTTTGGATAGCGCCTCCAATTTACGATCTGGCCAAACAAAAAACTATCAGCAATAAAACCCGTTTTTATTTTGTTTGTGGCGATGCCGAAAGTAAAGAGATGGTTGCCGATATGCAAAAAATGGCCTCTATTGTAAAGAATAATGGTGCTAAGCCCGAAAACGCCCCGGTAACCATCATCAAAGGTGCTGGCCACAATGAAAAACAATGGCACGGCGACTGGCCGGAATTTTATAACTGGTTGATGCGGGTGGAAAGTCCGAAAGTCGGGAAAGTCCGAAAGTAGCCTCGGATCGATTGTTCGGGGGCTGACAATTTTAATTTTTTTTTAGCCGCAGTATTGTAGCTGACCGACATTTATTATCTTTCGGACTTTGCCGACTTACGGACTTTCTGACTTTCCGACTCAACCCATGACTATCGAAGAAATATTAAAACAGCACTGGAACCATGATCACTTCAGGCCGATGCAGGCCGAGATCATCAAGTCTGTTTTATTAGGTCATGATACTTTGGCCTTGCTGCCTACCGGCGGGGGCAAGTCTGTTTGTTTCCAGGTGCCAGCGTTAGCTAAAGAGGGCGTTTGCATCGTCATATCTCCGCTGATTGCCCTGATGAAAGACCAGGTTGAGAACCTGAGAGATAAAGGCATTAATGCCATAGCTATTGTATCGGGCATGGGCAGGCGCGAGATTGACCTGGCGCTGGATAACTGCATTTATGGCACGGTTAAATTTTTATACCTCTCGCCCGAGCGGCTGCTGTCAGAACTGGTGCAGGAGCGGATAAAATATATGAAGGTTAACCTGATAGCGGTTGACGAGGCGCACTGTATCTCGCAATGGGGCTATGATTTTCGCCCCCCGTATCTGCACATTGCCGATTTGCGCCAATTGCATCCCAACGTGCCTGTGCTTGCCCTTACTGCAACAGCCACGGCTGATGTCAAACAGGATATTCAGGATAAGCTGCAATTCAAAAATCCGGTTATCTATCAGCAAAGTTTTGAGCGTAGCAATATCAGCTACGTTGTTCAGGATGCCGAAAATAAATTCAGGCGGATGCTGGATATAGCCAAAGGGGTTAAAGGCAGCGGCATTGTGTATGTACGCAGCCGCAGGGATGCCGCCGAAATTGCCAAATACTACAACGAAAATGGCATTAAATCCGATTTTTACCATGCCGGCCTGCCTATGGACGAGCGGGCCGAGCGCCAGGAAGGCTGGAAAAATAACCGTACGCGGGTTATTGTTGCCACCAATGCTTTTGGGATGGGGATTGACAAACCGGACGTTAGGTTTGTAATACATAAAGATATGCCCGAAAGCCTGGAGGCCTATTATCAGGAAGCCGGCAGGGGAGGCCGTGACGGACAAAAGGCTTATGGGGTGTTGCTGTACACCCATGCCGACAGGCTGCGGCAGGAGAAATTGTTTGAACTTAACTTCCCTACGGTTGATGAAATAAAACATGTTTACCACTGCCTGGCCAATTACTACCAGCTGGCTTACGAAGCGGGCGAAGGGTTGAGCTTTGACCTTGACCTGGGCGAATTTTGCGGACGTTTTAAACTGGATGCCATTAAATCGCTAAATGCCCTGAAGTTTTTGGAAAAAGACGAATACCTGTCGTTCAACGAGAGTGTTTTTCTGCCATCGCGGTTCAGGTTCGAGGTGGTTAACGAGGTACTGTACAACTTCCAGATCCAGAATGCCGGTTGGGATCCTTTTATTAAAACACTGTTGCGATCATACGGCGGCGCGTTTGAAAATTATGTTAAAATAAAAGAATACGACCTATCGAGGCGTACAATATTAAGCGTTCAGCAGGTTGTTGAAGGGTTGCAGCAGCTGCAGCAGTTTGGGTTAATCAGCTACCTTCAGCAAACAGATAAGCCACAGGTTACTTATTTAAAAGCCCGCCAGCAATCAAACAGGCTGTTTATCAATAAAAACTATATACAGGAGCGTAAGGAAACCTATCGCCAAAAAATGGAGGCGGTTTTTGCTTACGCTGTTCATAAACAGTGCCGCAGCCAAATGCTGTTGGCTTACTTTGATGAGCCCAATGCCCGCAAATGCGGCATTTGCGATGTCTGCCTCGACGAAAAGCGCCACAAAAATGAAGATGAGCTTTTTGATAACATTACCAACGAGGTTGTACAACTGCTCAGCATCTCAACTCCCGATATCGGTACATTGATAACTACCATCAACATAGGCACCGAAAAAGAAAAAATTGAAACCATTCGCCTGCTGCTTGATGCCGGGAAAATAAAAACCGACGGGGAGAAGTATTATCTTTAGGAGGTTCGGGGTTCGGGTTCTGAGGTTCGAGTTGCGTGTTTCCGGTTGTTAGGTTCGCGGTTGTATTCGAAGTGCTTTATTTTTCCTCTTAATCTGATACTCAAACCCTCTTTATCTGAGCCACGGCCACCCGAACCTCGCCACTCGCCACCCGAACCCCAAAAAACCTCCACAATTCACCGTGTAAATTATACCCTTCACCGACAAAAAACCTGCGTACAACTAATACACCGGAAAGGGCTGTAACGATTTTTATTGGAGATCGTCATATAAGTGTATTTAAAAAATAACAAAAATAATTACTTGACAATCAAAATATTAATACCATGAAAACTAACTTAATCGCCATTTTTACAGTAATAGTTACCGTATTGGGCATCACAAATTCAACTTACGCAGCTGTAGATAACAACAACAATAAAGGCGTGGTTTTAACCGACATCAGCAACATCAATAAAATAGAAATTTACGGTAACGTACAGGTATACGTTACTACAGGGGCAGCCGACCAGGTAAAGGTTTACAATCAGTATTATACCGAGAGCGCTTTAGTACAATCACAAAAAGGAGTATTGAGGATTTCATCATACAAAACAGAAAAATTGGTTGTTTGGGTTACTGCAAAGGAGCTGTCTTCAATAACCGCTTATGATAATGCCGAAATAAAATCATTCGGAAACCTATCTGCCATCGAGCTCGATGTTAAATTATACAACAACGCATCTGCCGATTTAAAATTAGACGCTTACAGTGCCCGCATTACCATGAATGATCGGTCAAAAGCAAATTTAAGTGGTAATGTAAGCGAATATAGTCAGGTACGCAACATAGCATCAAGTGTTAACAGAGCATACCTGGTAACCGAAACTGCTACCGATAAATTAACCGGTGCACCAGCTAAAGCCGCCGAATATGCTGGAATATAATTGGTTCACTGGTTCGTTAGTTCATTGGTTGAATCGTTCATTGGTTCACTTGTTCATTAGTTCATTGGTCTTTTCTGGTTGTACAAGTTGCAGCTAAAAGCGATCTGTCCGCTATGCCCGCGTTCCAATGAACCAATGAACCAATGAACCAATGAACCAATGAACCAATGAACCAATGAACCAATGAACCAATGAACCAATGAACCAATGAACCAATGAACCAATGAACCAATGAATCAATGAACCAATGAACCAATGACCAATGACCAATGACCAATGAACCAATGAACCAATGAAATGTGCTAAAAAATCGTATATTTGCGTAACAAACGGAAAATTATAGCTATTTCCTCATAGCCACCCACTGTCAATTTTATTGATCAGGGTTCATTTTTATCCCCGCTGATACCGTTGCTGCCCGGAAATTAATTAATGAGATCCTCTTCATGTGTTACCGATACTGAATGTTGGTTCAGTTAATCAGATTGATACAGGTGTAAACCAGGAAATGCGCATTGTTTAACTAAATTTTAATAAATATGGCTAAATCGCAGGCAACTTTCATGAAAAAACAACTCGAAAAAAATCGTCAGAAGAAAAAAGAGGATAAAGAACAACGTAAACTGGAGCGCCAGCAAAACGGCGGTGGCAGCGATCTTGACAGTATGATGGCCTACGTGAACGAGTTTGGTGAAATTGTATCTACTCCCCCCGAAAAAAAAGGATAACCCATCCGCTTTACAATATTATGTAGTGTAACACAAGGAATGTTTACACTACATAAAAAATTGTAAATGTTAAATCACCCCGATTTAGCATTTGTTATTCTAAGCTGCCGCACCAGGTCTGTTAGCGGTTGAATTTGTCAGTCTATGGTATTGAAGAGATTGACGGCCGCAAATGGTGCTTAAAAGTTTTCAAAATTCTGCAATATTTAAATTGAACCTTTTTAGTTTTTAATTGTCGTACCTAAAAAACATCTACGACTAAACTGCTATGAAGACTAATTTTTACTTGCTGGTTTCTTTTGCCTTGCTGGCATCCTGTTCTGGCGGGCGTAATGCGGCTGATGATGATACAACAATTTCAAAAGTTTTGCCTGCAGATACGCAACTGGCCAGCGCGCCCAACGCCCCGGCTGTAAACATGCGGTATTGTTTTTTCCATACCGATGGTACCCAGGCACAGGATACTACGCTGGTAAGTATATACATAAATGGTGATAAAGTTACCGGCAACATGAACTGGATGCCGAAAGAAAAAGATGGCCGCAAGGGAACGTTAACAGGTACGCTTGCTGGCAATGCTATTAAAGCAATATGGAATTATAGCCAGGAGGGAAGTACCGACACTATAACTGTTGAATTTCTGCTGCGCGGCAATGCGCTTGCTCAAAAGCCTTATCAATATGATACCAAAACCGGCAGGCAGCAAACCAGCACCGCTGCTGCTTATAATGTAATATACGATATGAAAAATTGTAAGTAATTATTAATTTAGATGAAATTATTATCATCAAAAAATGAAAACCAGGGACACCAGCATACTTTATCTTGTATTGGGTTTATATACACTCATGATTAGTTGGCATTATAACCATTCGCCTATTTTGTTACTTATTCATTACCTTATCTGGCCGGTTTACCTGGTGTACGAATTGCTGATTGGCCATCTTGCCCATGGGCTGTGGCGTACAATTCCGCTATCATACTTTAATTAGTGGCCAGAATAATCGTGTAATGAACGGCGGCCCTTAGCCCAAAACCTTAAGCTCTAAGTTAAAAAGAATGAATTTAGGTTTTGACTTAAGACTCAAAACTTAGCACTGCTGACTTAAACCAGCTTATCAAAGTTTTTCAACAACCACCGCCGTGCCGTATGCTAATACCTCGGTAATGCCTTGCATCACTTCGTTAGCATCGTAACGCATGTTGATAATGGCATTTGCCCCAATGGCCTGCGCATGCTGAATTAAAAGCTGGTAAGCTTCTTCACGGGCATTTTCGCAAAGCTCGACATAAATAGAAAGCCTGCCGCCAAAAAGCGACTGAAAACCACCGGCAATATTGCCCAGTGCGCTGCGGCTGCGTACGGTAATACCACGTACAACACCTAAATGTTTAACTATCCGGTACCCGTCTAACCCGGTACTGGTTGTAATAAGCGAAGTATCCATTGTTTTATTTAGTTTATGATTATTAGATCGCCGGCAAGGTCAAATGTTACAATAATAGCTGCTTACCTGTACCTACACAAATAGGAGCTTTGTACATGTGTTTTTACCTTAAACTTTACATTAGCCTCAACTTCAAATGATTGGCCGGCTGTGTAGCTTTCCCATCCTTCTTCGCCAGGTAACAACACCTCCAACTGACCCTCAATAATGGTCATACTTTCGTGGCTCGATGTGCCAAATTCGTACTCACCTTTCTCCATTACACCAATGGTGCTTTTCCCTTCGGCACTGGTATACCCCAGTGATTTTACAGTGCCTTCAAAATATTCGTTTACGTGAATCATGTTTATAAAATTAAGCGCCTAATATGCCTAAATAAAACCATTTGTTTGATATATATCGGCCTCAAATAATTCCAATCAAAACTGCCGAATGTTAAAATATGTGAAAAAATTAACTTTGGTTGTAATTATTAATCTGCAAAGAGCGTTATTTGCATAAAATCTGCAAGGCGCATTGTTTGCACAAAATTTATATATGAGGAAAATTCAACTTATTGTTCTGTTACTTATATCGGCTATCTACTTCCAAGGCTGTAAAAAAGACGTTGTTACTTCTGCTTCTACCACATCTGATAAAATACTGGCTGCAAATATTAATGGTGTTGTTTGGTACCCTGATACGGTATCGGCACGGATTACTTTTAACAATGCTACAAATGTTAAAACCTTTTCGGTAATTGGTACTGCCAACTCAAAACGGGTTACCTTTAATATAAATGTGCCTAACAGCACAAATACCAACAGTTTTCCTTTGGCTACTTATAAAGTAGACGGTACAGGTAAGTTAAATATGACTTACTATACATTACAGAAAAACTCTGCCGGCAATTACGTGTATGTGCAAACCGGCACTGTTGAATCGGGCTCCGGATTGGTTACCATTACTGCCATCGATACAGTTGCCAAAGTAATAACAGGCACATATTCTTTTACATCAAAAAAGGTTAATAAAGATAGTGCCGGCAATTATGTATCTATAGAAATATCGCAGATACTTTTAGGCACTTTTGATAAATTGCCATATGTATTAGGAGATGGTAATTTATAGCCAGGTGTTTTACAAAATATTAAAGCCCTCTGTTGAAAAACAGAGGGCTTTGTTTTTGTGCTATTCAGGTAGCCAAAGTTAAAATGTCAGCCTCGGGCTGCAGCGGCCAATTAATAACCCGGTTTGGTAGGCGTAGGCGTTGTAGGCATCGGCGCTGGCGACGGTGTAGGGCTTGGGTTTGGCGTAGGTGTTGGACTTGGTGTCGGCGTTGGGCTCGGATCCGGTACCGGCGCAGGTGTTGGCGACGGTACCGGCGCAGGGTCGGTAGGCGCAGGTGTAGGCGACGGAACAGGTGCCGGCGTTGGTGCCGGAGCAGGTGTTTTTGGTATCTTCTTCTTTTTGCTTGGTATGGTATCGGTTACCATACCTTTTTTTACGATCATTCCGTTGTTGACGGTACCATTAATGGCAGTACGATTGGTGGCAAAAACTACCGAACATGCAAATGATAATGCTACAACTGCTGCTGTTAACTTTAAATTTTTCATAATAATTTATTTAAAATTAATAAATTAACTTTAATGATAACATTGCCAACAAGCTTTGGTTTTTATTAATTGAGATAACCCCTTTTTGATCCTAAATACTACCCACTCATTTAGTCGTCAGCACTTGTAAAAGTGTGCCGCTTAACAATAGCTGTTTTTGATAAAACAATATATTGCATTAATGCTTTAAGGTTTTGTATGCCATCATCAAACAAGTCTATTTACGCTGCGCTGGCCGCAAATTTGCTTATTGCCTTAACCAAGTTTGCGGCTGGTTTTTTTAGTAACAGCGCCGCCATGGTAGCCGAGGGCGTACACTCTGTGGTTGATACCGCCAACCAGCTATTATTATTGTTTGGCTTGCACCAAAGCCGCAAAAAGCCCAATGCAAAACATCCTTTTGGTTATGGTAAGGAGCTGTATTTTTATTCGTTTATCGTGTCGATACTTATATTTGGCCTGGGTGGTGGAGTTTCTGTATACCAGGGTATTGCACATATCATCACGCCCGAAGTTCCGGGTAATCCAACCTGGAATTATGCGGTATTGGGCATGTCGGTAATTTTTGAGGGTTCATCGTTGTTAATAGCGGCTAAAGAGTTTAACAAGTTGCGTGGTGAGCTCTCGTGGTGGCAGGCTATTGTCAAAAGCAAAGACCCTTCAACCTTTTTGGTGCTGTTTGAAGATAGCGCTGCTGTAATAGGCCTGGTTATCGTGGCTGTTTGCATGTTTATTGGTCATACTTACCACATCAATTATCTTGATGGGCTGGCATCGCTGCTGGTTGGTATCATACTCATCTGCGTATCGCTGATACTGGCGCGCGAAAGCCGCAGCCTGCTCATGGGCGAGGGGATAAGCTTATTAACCAAAAAGCGGATCACAGAAATTGTTGAACAGGATGCCGATGTATTAAAGCTGATGCACATCATGTCAACCTATCAATCGCCAAGCGAAGTTTTGCTGATCCTTATCATTTCGTTTAAGGATAACCTGGATACAGCGGGAATTAGCCAGGCCATCATCTGCATCCGTAACCGGGTAAAAGATGAATACAATCTTATCCACTTTGTTATCATCCAGCCCGATACCTTTATGGAAAAGGTAAGCCCCAATATGCAGCTGTACGTTTAATAGCAAGGCTAAAATAAATACCTTACATCTTCAAAAAAATGGCTAATATGCGTGGCTAAACTTATTGTCATGAATTACAAGCAGCCAGCTGCAGGTACCCCAAAAAATGCGTTAAAAACAACATCAATTATACACCTGGCCTTAATAGCCGGGCAGGTATTGTTTATGATAATGGCCTTTATAGCCAATAAAAACATCATTTACGTTGATTATAAAAACAGCAGGAACGACGTGTATTTTTACATAATGCCGTTATTGGCTGTTATGGGTACGGTAGTTGGTAGTTTTTTGTTTAACCAGCAACTGGGAAAATTCCATCAGCAGACGGCCGGTTCCGGTGTCAATAAAACACTTTCAGAAAAATTGAAGGTCTATCAATCGGCCTTAATTGTAAGATACGCACTGCTGGAAGGGCCTTCTTTGTTCGGTATAGTGTGCTTTTTAATAACCGGTAACTCATTTATTTACTTATTTCGGCATGTTTAATAATTACCATGATCAGTTTAAGGCCATCAGTTAATGCCACAGAAGCCTACCTGCAATTAAGTTACGACGAAATGCAGCAATTACGCTGATGTTTGAAGTCGAAAGTCTTAAGTCTTAAGTCGGAAGTGTCTTTTTTTGACTTAAGACTTTAGTAATTGTTAAAAAATAAGTAGTGCATTTGTGTTAGAAAAGGCACAATGGAAACGGAATCGATATTAAAGAAAAAGTTTGAATCAATGCTACCCTATCTTGATGAGCATACGGCACGGTTGTATTTAGGGAGCGAAGCTATAAGTATGGGGCGCGGGGGCAAACAAAAAGTTTCAAAAACAGCTGGTGTCAGTCGGGTCAAGATAGACAAGGGGATAGCGGAATTATCATCAAAGGAAGCGGTTTTGCCAGTTGATGGGCAAAGAATCCGCAAGAGCGGCGGTGGCCGCAAACAGGCAAAAGAAAGTCAATAAGGGCTTTTAGAAGCGTTGGAAGCGATTGTTAACCCCATACCCGGGGAGATCCGATGCCCCCCCTTATTGTGGACGAATAAAAGCCTTCGGAATTTAGAAGCGGCACTTCTGGTAAAAGGATATAAGGTGAGCTACGTAACAGCAGGTGAATTACTGATATCGCTGGGCTATAGCCTACAGGCGAACCGAAAGACCGATGAGGGTTCAAGCTCGTCAGACCGGGACGGGCAGTTTGAGTACATAAATACTACGGTATTGTCATTTATGGAAGGCAATGATCCGGTTATATCCGTGGACTGTAAAAAGAAAGAACTGATAGGGAACTTTAAAAATTCCGGGAATGAATGGGAGTTGAAGAAAGGTGTACCACAGGTAAAAGTGTATGATTTCATTGATAAAGAACTGGGGAAAGCGGTGCCATATGGCGTATACGATATTGCCCAAAACCAAGGCTGGGTTAGCGTGGGGATAAGTAGCGATACGGCTGAGTTTGCAGTAAATACAATCAGGACATGGTGGCAGCAAAAGGGAAAAGAACAATACCCCAATGCTCAAAAACTATTGATAACAGCAGACGGGGGCGGAAGTAACAGTTCCAGAAGCCGGTTGTGGAAAAAAGAGATGCAAAGATTTGCTACCGAAACAGGGATAGAAATCAGTGAGTGCCATTTCCCGCCGGGAACAAGCAAATGGAATAAGATAGAACACCGGTTATTTTCCTTTGTTACAAAAAACCGGAGGGCAAAACCCCTGGTAAGTTTAGAAGTAATCGTTAACCTGATTGCCAATACAACAACTCACAAAGGGCTTACGGTAGATGCAAAGGAGGATAAGAAACAATATGAAAAAGGAATAAAAATAACTGCCCAGGAAATGGAAAATATCAATCTCCTTCAAAGTGAATTGAGGGGCGGCTGGAATTGTAAAATAACCCCATAAATGTATCAGTTATTTTTTTTAACAAATACTAAGGCAATAACATTTTTATAAATCATTAATCTGCTATAACCTTCACGTCGATATTGCCCCTCGTCGCTTTCGAGTAGGGACAGCCCTTGTGTGCGGCCTCGGCCAGTTTTTGGGCTATATCCCAATCAACGCCAGGAATATGTACGTGCAATTCGGCAGATAATGCGTAAGCAGATTCGCTTTCTTTATTAAAAGCAATATGTACCTCCACAGTTGCCTGCGTAACATTAATGCCATCTCTTATACCTACCGAGCCAAGCGCACCCAGGTAACAGGCGCCCCAGGCGCCGGCGAACAATAATTCGGGGTTTGCGTAACCGTATTCGCCACCCAATGCGGCTGGCTTTTTCAGCTCCATATCTATTACGCCATCTTCAGATTTGATATGGCCATCGCGGCCGCCTTTTGCTGTAACTACAGCGACATATAATTTTTCCATAATCCAAGTCTGTTTATAAAATCAACCTGAAAATTGCGGTTATGTTTTGTGAGTTTTTAATTGTTACCTATTTTAACATAACCTTAGCTAAATGAATTTACCTGGGTAATTAATGCGTTTACCAAATATGGGCTGATTTATCACCACCATTGGAAAAACTTTGCTTGCATAAACACTGTAGCCGAGAGGGGTACGAAGCTCCATTTAAGGCATATTACCGGGCTGTATTTAAAAGAGAAAATTTTGTGTTTTTGCGTTTTTACGCGTTTTAACAAGCAAAGAGAATGTGGTTTTTGAATATTTTTGTGAATAACTTTAATGTTGATAACCTGCTTATTTTAACGATGTGTTTGTATTAAATAAATGTATATCAGTACTTTGTTACAAACATGTTATTAACACATAGGTGTTAATAACATGTTTGTAACAAAGTTATTTTTCTCTTGACAAATGTGCTTTTTAGTCGCTATATTGTAATCATCAAGAACGACGTACTTTGACAGCCTTTCAGGAAAACAGAAATTGAATCGGGTGAATCTTCGGAGGAACTAAAGATCAAAAGAAGTTCATTGAGTCATATGAAAAAATGAAAATTACGAAAGTATTTTGAAAGAAGATTGTGATTAAAAGAGGCACCAGGAACCATGAGGAACTCTACGGAGAACCGAATCAGAACTGGGGATATCGCGGTAGTTAGTAGTTCGTAAGAACAACAGACGAAGGCATATCGGTTATAGATACACAAAACTTGATGCCACTGGGAAGCTACGGTTGAACAGGGGTTTGGAAACGGGAGTTCAAATCGAAAGAGGAGGCTCCCGTTTTCGCTTTTATAAGGTTTTTTATTTGGGGCGCGATTCTTCAAGATTCTTAATATCAGATCAAGCAGAATTTTGGGATCAAACATGATTTTTTTAAGCCCTCCTGATTTCTCAGAAAGGCTTTGTACCCTTGACTCCCCTGTACACCGGTAAGTTTCTGGATGATTTAATGGCAATTGCCATTAACAAATTGTTTCTTGACGAGAACTACATTAGTAGAGACTTTAAAACCAAGTATAAAAGATGTTATACCGATAATGAAAGTAAAAGAAATTCATTGTCAAAGCTTTATGGAAATGATTGTTTGCATTTGAGCGAACCTAAAAAGAGAAAGGACTAAGTTATTTTATCCATAGTAGGTTTTTTTGCTGTGTATATTTTTTTAGCAAAATGCCTGCTATGGTATTCCATTCATACCTATATCGGCGTTTAAATACTTTATTGAAATTTTAAATACAGGAGATGCCTCCGGGCAGGCGGTTTCACTCCATTTCATATTTAACTAATTTTTGAGGGGCAAAAAAATGATTCAGTGGCCCGTGGCCACCACCCGTCTTGACATCCTTGCCATGCTCAATGGCATTTTGAATATATATTTTACTATGCGATATGGAAGTATCCATATCATTACCTAATGCGGTAAAAGAAGCAATGGCGGATGAGAGACTGCAGCCTGTTCCATGGGTATTAACGGTATCAATGACTGCTGACCTGTAAATACGCTCATTATCATGTTTATCCAGGTAAACATCGAACAGATCAGGGCTCTCTAAATGACCTCCTTTGATAAGTATCGCATGACAGCCATATTCCATGATCCGTACCGCAGCTGCTTTCATATCGCCGATGGTTTTGATCGCCATTCCGGCCAGGATGGCCGCTTCATCTAAATTGGGGGTAGCTAACCAAGCTATAGGAAACAACTGTTCTTTTAAAGTTTCGACAGTATCGCCAGCGATCAAACGGTCGCCACTGGTCGCTACCATCACCGGGTCGAAAATAACCGGGACATTTGGATAAGCGATTAAGACTTCGGCAATGCCAATAGCCAACTCATCGCTGTGCACCATCCCGATCTTAATCGCGGCAGGTCTCAGATCATCCATCACCGCTTTGATCTGCGCTTTAACAAACTCGACCGGGATAGGATGGATACCGCTGACACCTAAAGTATTTTGTACGGTGACCGCGGTAATGGCCGTAGTGCCAAAACAACCTAAGGCACTTATGGTTTTCAGATCGGCTTGTATACCGGCCCCGCCGCCGCTGTCAGATCCGGCTATGCTCAACACTACCGGGTATTTATATTTAGTCATCTTAGCTCAGCCCGTTTTTTAAATTATACATTTCGCCTTTGTACAAAGGCTTTAGTAATTGGATCGCCATCTTACTGCGCTGTCCGGTCTGGCAGCAGAAGATTAGCTTCTTATCCGAAGGCAATTCTTCGATACGGTCTTGCAATTCATATAGAGGGATGTTGATCCGACCGATATTGTAGTCTTCAAACTCGTAGGTTTCACGCACATCAATGAGGCAGATTTCATCTGGATATTCCAATAACCAGGTATTTAATTCATCCATCGTAATTTCCTGATCAATGGTTTTAACAGTTGGTTTAACGATTGATTGCTTTGGTTTCCCTACTTTGAAAAAACTGATGGTGTTATTCAGCGCATTGATGGTCATCAATTTACCCGACAGGGTTTCGCCAATACCGCAAATGATCTTGATGGCTTCATTCGCCATATAGGTGCCGATGATGCCGGGTAAAACACCCAAAACACCGATCTCGGCACAATTAGGCACTTCGTCCGCTGGCGGCGCTTCGGGGAACACATCCCGGTAATCAGGGCCATTCTGGAAGTTGAATGCCGATATGTGACCTTCAAACTTAAATATAGAACCAAATACCAGCGGTTTGTTTAAAGTCACGCAGGTATCATTAACCAAATAACGTGTCGCAAAATTATCAGAGCCATCGATCACCAGGTCATAAACCCCGCAAATAGCTTCCGCATTGGCCGATGTAAAACGTACCGGATAAGCCGTAATAAAAACATTCGGATTGAGTAATTCGAGTTTTTCTTTAGCGAGAACCGCCTTTAAACCGCCGACATCGTTCACCCCATATAAGATCTGCCGGTGCAGGTTACTGATATCTACAATGTCATCATCAACAATGCCGATCTCACCAACGCCAGCAGCAACCAGGTATTGCAATACCGGGCAGCCCAAACCACCGGCGCCGATCATCAGTACTTTCGCGTTCTTGAGTTTTTCCTGCCCGCTTATCCCAATCTCGGGCAAAATGACCTGCCTGCTGTACCGTTTGAGTTCTTCGCCTTTTAACATAATTATAGAGCTAAACTGTTATCCCAATCTTTCCAAACCGGTTCGTAACCCTGCGATCGGATAACCTGTGCAATTTGTTCCGGGCTGCGTTCGTCGCTGATCTCAAACTGTTCCAATGATCCCGGTTCAACCGCGTATCCGCCGGGATTGGTTTTTGATCCCGCGCTGATATGGGTGATACCCAATTTAATGATGTTGTTCCGGAAGTTTTCAGATTCCCGTGTAGACATGGAGAGTTCTACCTCTTCGTTAAATATCCGGTACGCACAAATCAGCTGCACCAGTTCACGGTCGCTCATTTCCACTTTGGGCTCTAATCCACCACTAAAGGGCCTTAAACGGGGAAAGGATAGGCTGTATTTAGTTTGCCAGTAATTTTTCTCCAGGTAATTAAGGTGCAATGCTGTGAAAAAACAGTCGGTGCGCCAGTCTTCCAACCCGATCAACACCCCTAAACCCATTTTGTGGATGCCAGCCCGGCCCAGTCTGTCGGGGGTTTCCAGGCGGTACCTGAAATTGGATTTTTTTCCTTTGGGATGGTGTTTTTTATAATCTTCCTGATGATAGGTTTCCTGGTAAACCAGCACCGTGTTTAAGCCATAAGGTGTTAGTTGCTGATAATCTTTCAGGTCAAGCGGCTGCACTTCCATGGATATATGAGCGAAGTGCGGGCGGATCAGGTCGAGTACTTTTTTGAAGTAGTCTGTATGAACGGTTTCGTTATCCTCTCCGGTAACCAAAAGTACATGGTCATATCCCATATCCTTAATAACGGTAACCTCCTGCATGATCTCCATTGGCGAAAGCGTCTTACGCTTCACTTTATTATCGTAGCTAAAACCGCAATAGGTACAAATGTTTTTACATTCGTTAGATAGGTAAAGCGGCACGTACATTTGTATCACCTTGCCAAAACGTTTCAGCGTTAGTTGTTGGCTAATTGCGGCCATTTGCTCCAGATATGGCGCCGCGGCAGGGGATACCAGGGCTTTAAAGTCTTCCAGTGTTCGTTTGCTGGCTGCTAATGCCCGTTCTACATCTTGCCCTGTTTTGGCATAGATGCCCGCTTTGGTTTCGTCCCAGTTATAGGTTTCGAAAATATCTTTAAAGCTATTCATCTAAAAAAGAGGTTAAGGGGCTGCTTGCCACTGCGTGAGTTACCGGTAGCGCCAGTTTGGCTTCAAAAGCCATCCGTCCGGCTTCTACAGCTATTTTAAATGCTTTTGCCATTTGTACCGGGTTGCCCGATACCGCGATAGCAGTATTCACCAATACGGCATCGGCACCGATTTCCATCGCCCATGCCGCATCGGACGGCGAACCGATCCCTGCATCCACAATTACCGGTACATTACTCTGGCTGATGATGATCTCTAAAAAATCGATGGTTTTTAGCCCCTTATTGCTGCCTATGGGCGAACCTAAAGGCATTACTGCCGAAGTACCCACATCTTCCAGGCGTTTACATAATACCGGGTCAGCATGGATGTAAGGTAAAACGATAAATCCTAATTTAGCCAGCTCTTCGGTCGCTTTTAACGTTTCGATGGGATCGGGCATCAGGTATTTAGGGTCAGGGTGTATCTCCAGTTTGATCCAGTTGGTTTCCAGCGCTTCCCTTGCCAGTTGGGCCGCGAATACCGCTTCTTTGGCAGTGCGTACACCGGAGGTATTAGGCAACAAGTTGATATGAGGATATCTGAGCCGGATCAGCAGGTCATCCTGACCGTTGTTTTTTACATCCACACGCTTGAGTGCAACGGTGACCAGTTCTGAGCCTGAAACCAATAAGGCTTCTTCCATTAAAATTGAAGAACTGAATTTGCCGGTACCGGTAAATAAACGTGAATTAAAGGTTTTATCGGCTATTTTTAACATGGATTTTCGATTTAAATAAGTTCATTGATAGTCGGGGCATTTAACCGTTGGTAGCTATAATTGACGATTGCTTTCCGGTCTGCGGCCCTGGTAATCGCGCCGGATATCGCAACACCATAGAGGCCGGCATCCATGAGGGAGGTGATATCTTCAGGCAATACACCACCAATACCGATGATCGGTACAGTCATATTGGCGGCACGCATTTGTTTTACGATAGTCTTAAAGCCCTCCAAACCTAAAATGGGACTTAGCTTTTCTTTGGTCGTCGTAAACCGATAAGGGCCGCAACCAATATAGTCGACACCTTCAGCCACCCTTTGCTGTACATGCTGAAAAGTATTGGCTGTTCCCCCGATGATCATTTTTTGACCGACAATACGCCTGGCCTGAACAACAAACATATCCTGTAAACCCAGGTGAACACCATAAGCCCCCGCTTTCAGCGCGATCTCCGGATGGTCGTTCACGATCAGCTTCGCGCCGTATCGGTTACATAACTTATTGGCTTCTATGGCATATTCCAGGATCACATCAGCGGGTTGGTTCTTAACCCGGAGCTGCACCCATTTGCAGCCTGCCTCCAGAGCATTTCTGATAGCAGTGAGGTGAGAACCGTTTTCGGGTTGTTGTGAAATATAATGTAGTTTATCGATCATTGTATTCGTGTTGTAATTGAATTAAGCGTTCTACGGCATTGCTTGGTTCATTCCAAAGTGTACCTAATACGGCAGCCCCATCAAAGCCCATCATATTAAGCTTGGTCAGGTTAGATAATTCCACGCCACCTAAAGCGATCACTTTTGGCTTCATATAGGTTTTGTGCAGTTTAAAATCAGCGGCTAATTTACTGTGGTAGCCAGGCTTTGATATGCTATCAAACACCGGCCCGTAAAAAACATAATCAAAAGGCGTCAAATCTTGAAGTAGCGAAACATTATGAATGGACGTACTTAATGTAAACCCGTCATCCAGTTGACTTTGCCATTTTTCAGCGCTTGATGCTTCCCGCGCCCTTTCGGTATAATGCAATCTTTTGATTCCATAATCAGCCGCGATCTCATGAAACTGGTGCAAAGCTATCCGATTATAAAAACGGGGTGCGATGCCGTTGATCAGTTCTCTGATGGTTTGTACATCACTTTCCGGTTTCCGGATATGAAAGCATTGCAAATCCGCCATAAACAGGTTATTGATGAGCATAGGTTCATCAATAACAGGGGCCGGGTTTGAAATAACAATCAGTTCCATCTTATAAATAGATCTCGCTGCCTTTTTGTAAAAACTCTTTCGACTTTTCTTCCATTCCTTTGGATAGCGCATCAGTTTCACCCATGCCATTTTCTTTGGCATAGTCGCGTACATCTTGCGTGATCTTCATCGAACAGAAGTTCGGCCCGCACATGGAGCAGAAATGGGCGATCTTGGCACCGTCGGCAGGCAGGGTTTCGTCATGAAACTCCCTGGCCGTGTCAGGGTCAAGCGATAAATTGAACTGATCTTCCCAACGGAACTCAAAACGTGCTTTGCTTAAAGCGTTATCACGATATTGTGCTCCCGGATGCCCTTTGGCCAGGTCAGCTGCATGGGCTGCAATTTTATAGGTGATCACCCCATCTTTTACATCTTTTTTGTTCGGCAGGCCCAAATGCTCTTTAGGGGTTACATAACAAAGCATGGCCGTACCGAACCAGCCGATCATGGCCGCGCCGATAGCCGAGGTAATATGATCATAGCCCGGTGCAATGTCTGTTGTTAAGGGGCCTAATGTATAAAAAGGTGCTTCGCCACAATGGGCCAATTGCTTATCCATGTTTTCTTTGATCATGTGCATAGGGATATGTCCAGGGCCTTCGATGATGGTTTGCACATCGTGTTTCCAGGCGATCTTGGTCAGTTCGCCTAAAGTTTCCAGTTCACCGAATTGTGCCGCGTCGTTTGCATCGGCAATACAGCCGGGGCGCAAACCATCGCCCAACGAAAACGCGACATCATAAGCTTTCATAATTTGGCAGATCTCTTCAAAATGCGTGTACAGGAAGTTTTCTTTATGATGCGCCAAACACCATTTAGCCATAATAGAACCACCACGCGATACGATACCCGTGATACGTTTAGCGGTAAGCGGTACATAGCGTAGCAATACGCCGGCATGTATGGTGAAATAATCCACACCCTGCTCTGCTTGTTCTATCAATGTATCCCTAAAAAGCTCCCAGGTCAGGTCTTCGGCTTTACCATTTACTTTTTCCAGGGCCTGGTAAATCGGAACGGTGCCGATGGGCACCGGCGAGTTACGGATAATCCACTCGCGGGTTTCGTGAATGTTTTTGCCGGTAGACAGATCCATGATCGTATCCGCACCCCAGCGGCAGGCCCATACTGTTTTCTCCACCTCTTCTTCAATACTCGAAGTAACAGCAGAGTTACCGATGTTGGCATTGATCTTCACGAGGAAATTACGTCCGATGATCATTGGTTCGCTTTCGGGGTGGTTGATATTGGATGGGATAACCGCGCGGCCGCAGGCTACTTCCTGACGGACAAATTCCGGGGTAATATATCCTTTGGGTGTATTAGCCCCAAAGCTTTGACCGGGATGCTGGTGAGACATCACTGCATACTGTCCGTTCAATTGCTCCTTTAACAAATCGATACGCTGGTTTTCGCGGATAGCGATGTATTCCATTTCGGGCGTAATGATCCCTTTTCGGGCATAATGCATTTGTGATACATTCATGCCCGGTTTTGCTTTATAAGGTTTACTAATATGCGCAAACCTTAAAGCGTCCAGCTTTTGGTCATTAGCGCGCAGGTTACCATAATCGGAGGAAATTTCTTCCAATTGATTTACATCGCCCCGGTTAACGATCCATTGCTCACGCAGACGTGGTAAGCCTTGCTTGACATCAATTTCGATATCAGGGTCGGTAAAAGGGCCGCTGGTATCATAAATCGTTACCGGTGCATTGGGTTCGGTCTCACCAAAACGTCCGTGCAGTTTGGTTTCGCTCTGGTTTACCTCGCGCATGGCCACTTCAATGTTATGGAGCTGCCCTTTAACATACACTTTTCGTGATGCCGGAAAGGGCGTTCGGCTGATCACTTGTTCGTCTGGGATTTTTTCAGTTTTCATGTGGGGTTGCTTTATTTTATCCGCCTTGGGTGGCTTTGATGATGGTGAGGTTATCGCCCGGTTGCAGGAAATGATCTGACCAGTTGCTCTTGGCGATGATCTCCTGGTTAACCGCAATAGCTATGCCTTTGGCAGGCAGCGCAAGAACAGTGTCAAGCAGTTGCTGTAAAGAGCAGGCTTCAGAAACGGAATAGCTTTGTTGATTTACGGTAATCTCCATCCTGTCTAAATTTTAAACGATAGGAATGGACCCGTTGGAGGATTGGTAAACAACTTAGGGTTGTTCTACTTTTCCCTTCGGCAGTACTAACTGCATCAGGTTCAAAGGGTATTTCTCAGCACAAGGCACCCCTAAAGTTTTTTGTAAAGGTATAAACTAATTCTTAATTAATTATTTTTTTTGATCTTAGTTATATTGGTTTTACGGTACTCATTTCGGTATAATTCAGCGAGGCGCTCTCCTTGTTGTTTTTGGCGGCATTGGTCAATTCCAAAACCAGGAGTTCTTTCGCGGTCAGGCTCTCCAGCGGGTTATCGTTAACGCTTTCAATGGTTTGTTGATGGTCATATTTCTTCGTCAGTATAACGTCGGTTACTAAAGCAATGATAATCGCGCCCGCGATATAGCATTCATATTTAAAATAGTGATAGATCAATAACAGGTTAGTTAACTCGTATAGCACGATCAATGCTGCGGTAATTAAACCTATTCTGATGGAAGTTTTGATCAAGCCGGGCATCATAATTCTATAAATTTAATACGATAACCTGTAAATATAAAAATCAAGTTGAAAGCAACTTGGGTTAAATAAATCAGGTATCATGAACGCAATCACAAATATCATAACACAACTGGCCTATATGGTATGGGATATCTATTGGTGTTTAGCTTTAGGCTTTATACTTTCATCCCTTATCCGGGCTTTTATATCCACGGAAAGCATTTCTGCCAGGTTCGGTAAAGATTCGGTAACGGCCCTCACCTCTCTACGCTTTTCGGTGCCATATCATCTTCCTGCTCTTATGCTACCGCTGCAATGGCAAGAGCATTAATGATCAAAGGGGCCACCTGATCAAACGCGGTTGCTTCTATGGTAGCCAGCACCAACCTTGTTTTTGAAATATTTATTGTGATCGTATCGCTATTAGGCTGGGCGTTTTTTGGCGGCGAAGTGATCGGTGGTTTGTTTTTTATGATCGTATCTGCGATTCTGATCAGCCGGTTTTTCCCCGCAAAAGTAAAGGACGAAGCCATGGAACATTTAACCACGCCTGAAGCAAAAATTGCGCCTGGCCGAAGAGCCTTTTGAAAATGCGACCCCACTTCAACTTATTGAAGATTACCGCAATCATGTAGGCGGCGGCATTTACCTGCTTACCCGATACAATGGCGAAGAGCTTAACCCAAAAATGTGGCTCCGCGGCGTTACCGAATTTGTGTTTGGCAAACTGCCCGAGGTGATTTATTTTAAGAAGGTATAAAGTGATAAGCTATAGCCGAATGCTTAAAACTAATAAATATGTTTAGCAAAAAAGCGGCTGCCCCAACAGGAACAGCTGCTTTTTTAACAGGCAGAGTTGCGTTAATCGTGTAATGGCAGATAGTCTTTAGCCCAAAGTCTTAAGCTCTAAGTCAGAACAGAATAAATTTAACTTTTGACTTAGAACTTAAGACTTAGTACTATTAACTTAACACTTACTGGGTAATAGTTACCGTACCCATATCTTTTACCGAACCGTTTACAACAATTACGCCGGTAACGGTTTTTGTAACATAGGGGCTTACAGGTACAAACTGTACATTGTAAGTTCCCGCGGCCAGGCCCGAAAAGTAAAATTTGCCGGTAGCATCGGCCACTGTACCAACAGTATCGGCGCCGGTAATGGCATATACTTTAGGCGATGACGCGGCAGGAGATACTACGCCGCTCAACGCACCCGAAACCGCCTGCGGTATTGCCCTTATTACCGGTTTCAAAATGTGTTTGCCGTTTCCGGTTAGTACAATTGATTGGGCTGCGTCAAAATCTAAACGGAGTGTGTAGGCCACGCCTGCTGTTAAATTATCATGCACGTTAAGCTTTACGCCCGATGTTTGTCCGCTGGGGGTGGTCAGGTCGAAAGATACCCCGCCTATAACTACCCGGTTGCCCGAGTCGTTTAACACCAGCCTTATTTGCTGAATGGTGCCTGCCGGGATGTCCTGGGCTGCCAGTAAGGTGTCTTTGCCCGCCCTAAACCTCAGAATATCTATCGGGCCACCGTTTACATCAAGTGTATTTTCCCCTTTGTCGGTAACTATAACCACGCTTTTAACATTCAGGATAACGGCGTCAAAGGCACCTGGGGCATCGGTCATCTTCACTGTTACGTGCGATGTGCCGCCTGCACTGTTGCTGCTGTCCTTTTTACAGGAAAACAACGATAGGCTGAGTGCAGCGGCAAATAAAAGTAACTTTTTCATAATGTATTATTTTTAGTGTATAAGCCAACATTCAAAACTGGTGCCTTGCCGGGTAATGTGCCGACGAAATGGCATAATGTATCGATGAATAGAGGCATTGGTTGCAGAATAAGGCCAAATTATGTTACGGCATAAAGTTTCGGTGGTTATTGACCAGTTATCTGCACAATTTTCCCCTCGATGGTCCTGCTTTTGTATGCCTTTGTGGGCTGCGTACAAAAGTTTACATCGGTGAGATGAGGTGCATGTGACCAGTTTTGCCGACAGAAAACCTGTGCTCAAAGCTTTCTTTAAACCGGGCGGGCAGGGAGTATGTGATTTAATTGTTAAGTCCAGATCAAACTAAAATCATTTCGCAGGCGGGGCTATAAATTGTGCTGTAAAAAGCGTACCTTCGCGCCATTATTTTCTTGAAAACAAAGCGCTTAATTACCATGCTTTTAGCTTCAATGACGATAAAAATAAAATTAATACAATGAAAAAAATTGTCGACTACAGGAAGCTTTTAAACGTTACCGAAGCTGCAGAACTGCAGGAATTAAAATCAAACTACCGCAACATGATGAAAACCTGGCACCCGGACAAGTTCCAGGACGAAAGCAGGGTTGAAGCGGAAGAAAAAAGTAAAACCATTATTGAAGCCTACCACTTTTTGGTAAGCATAGCGCCAGAAACCCGCGCGCAATCATTAACCGAATATACCGCCACTACCACGTTATCAAACATTGCCGATTTTGAATACAAATCGCAGGTATTAAAAATTGCCTTTTTGGATGGTAACGAATATGAGTATTTTGATGTACCCAAAGCGGTTTATGTAAAGCTGATTAATGCCGATTCGCCGGGACGATTTGCCCGCAGGCATATTTATAACGAATACGTTTACCGCAGCGTGAGCAGGCTGGTAGCTACAGCGTAAAAGGTTCAGTTGCGAGGGTCGGGTTGTGAGGTTCCAGTGGGATAAGTTTTACAATATTGAAGAAATTAAACTTATTCTACGAATCATATCCCGAAACCCGCAACTGGCAACTCGAGCCCTCATTCCCCGTTCAACCGTTCAAAATCCTCTATGGTATCAATATCTATGGCGCCCAGTCCAAACGGTACCGACATAAGATCGTCCGGGTAGGCATTGATGATGGTTTTGGCACCTTCACTGCCTGTTAGCTTCATTAATTGGACGAAATACTTTTTATCAAACAAAGCGGGTACACCCAGGGTGTTTTTATATTCGCAGGCTATGATACCGGCATCGTTCTCGGTTTTGCGTTCGGTTAGCTGGTAAAGCAACAGCGGGTCAACAAAGGGCTGGTCGCAAAGCATCAGGATTGCTGATGTAATCAGGGGTTCTAAGTACAGCAGTTGGGCTATCCCCAGGCGGATAGACGAAGCCATGCCTTCCTGCCAATTGGGATTATAAACGATATTAATTTGCTGGTCGGATATATTGGGGCGTATTTGGCCTTCGTTGGCGCCCAATACTACTACCGCACAATCGCAACAGGCCGAAGTTAAAGCGGTTTGTATAGCACGTTGTAATAATGTTTTGCCCTGGTAAACCAGGTTTTGTTTTGGCGATCCGAAGCGGCTTGAAGAGCCGGCTGCAAGTATAATTATCCCCGTCATTAGTTTTCTTTAGTTTTGTTACGGCATATATTGATGTACAATTTGCTGTAGCGCATGGTTATGGATAGCAGTTTTACAACGTAGCGATGTTCCTGTACGGCCCTTTAGCACCGCCTGCATTTCGGCAATGATAGAGAGTGCAATTTCGTCGGCATTTTCAGATCCTATATCCAAACCCGCTGGCCCAAATGCGCTTGCCAATTGTTGCGCGGTAGTTGTTATGCCTTCACAGGTAAACTCATCCAGCATTCTTTGTAATCGTTTTTTTGGCCCCAGCACCCCGATGTAGGAGGGACTGAGTGGCAGCAGTTGCTTTAATACGCAGGCATCGTAATTATAGTTGTGTGTCATCAAAATAATCACCGTACGCTCATCTATTTTTACATATTGTAAAGCATGTTCCGGTTTTGATATGGTAATTTTTCCCGCCTGCGGGAACCGCTCGGGAACTGCATAGTTGGCGCGACCATCTACCAGGTGAATTATCCAGCCCAGTGCGGCGGCTATCTGCGCCAGCGGGATAGCATCATTGCCAGCGCCAAATATTACCAGCGATACGGTGGGTTGCATCAGCTCAATAAAGCAGGTAAATTTATCGCCATATAAGTAAGTTTTGGTTACCGAATTACCGTTGGCCAAAACATGTTTGGCATCTTGCAGCAGGGCATCCTTAATAGCGTCATCGGGGAATCGGCCGGTTATTTCTTCGTCCTTATTCAACAGTAAGCATGTGCCGGGTTGTGGGGCCTGTTTATCATTCATGGTAAACAGGGTAATAAGCACAACCGGTTCGCGCTTACTTAAAAATTGTTTAAACAGCTGTATCGGGTTATCCTGTCTATCGGCAAAAATAGGTTCAATCATAATATGGATAATCCCGTTGCAGCCCAGCCCAACGCCAAACTTGGCGTCGTCATCGTCGGTAGTATCGTAAGTCACCAACATAGACTTATTTTGGGCCATTACCAGGCGGGCTTTGCGCAGGGCATCGCCCTCCAGGCAGCCGCCACTGATAGCGCCGGTAAGCTGCCCGTCTTCAGTAATAAGCATGCGGGCACCGGCCCGGCGGTACGATGAGCCTTCAACATGTACAACAGTGGCCAGTGCGGTTTGCCTGCCGGCTTTATGGGCAATATCAAAAGCGGCAATTATGTCTTTAAGTTCTTTCAATGTTTAGTGCGTTTATACTTTTTTTCAATTATCCGGTTACGCGGAGGCCATAATGCTAAACTGGTTATGTTTTTAATATTTCCACTATTCATATCCATATGGCCATTCATGTGACTATCAAAGGTTCCCTCGATGATTACGTAATTGTTATTGTAACTTTTTAAGCTGTCTAATCCAGCGCGTGAAACATCAACCCAAACACCATTTTTGGTTATTGCATTATCAAAATCAACTTTATGCAGATATAAAACAGAGGATTCAAAATAAAGCGTTAAATATCCCATTACCCTCACTTTTTTTCCGTCGTATTTTTCTGGCGAGGCAATTAAATTTATGATAGAGACAGTCTCAGGTTCATCTGAAATGGTTTTGTCTGTTTTTTTTACGATGCTTTTTTTGTCTTTATATAAACCTTTGTCATAAGAAAACGCAAAGCTGCTAACAAGCAAAATTATACACACTGTAATTTTCATTTGCAATATTGGTAAAGCTAAGTATAAGTTAATTTGGCGATCAATGAATTTTGATTGCTGAATATCATCAATTTTAATCGGCAAAAAAGTACATTTAAACCACAAAGTTCAAATTTGTAATTTTTACTTTTACAGTAACGATCATCAAGCTCAAAAACGTCAAATTTGTTAATTAAATTACAAACGCAGTAAATTTTTTCACTTGTTAACAGATAACCACGGCCGAAATATCAATTACCTGCGTCTGGCAGTTACAGATCGCTGCAACCTTCGCTGTTTTTATTGCATGCCCGAGGATGGCTTGAACTGGCTATCGCGTAAAGAACTGATGAGCTACGAGGAAATGCTGCAAGCCTGCGCCCTGCTGGTAAAAATGGGTATCCAAAAAATCAGGATAACCGGTGGCGAACCTTTTGTGCGCAAGGATATTATGCAGCTGCTTACATCGATAGCTAAATTAGATGGTTTGCAAGAGCTAAGCCTCACTACCAATGGTGTATTGACAGCGCCCTTTGTACCTGAACTGAAGAAAATTGGTGTACGATCGGTAAACCTTAGCCTGGATACATTAGATGCCAACCGTTTTTTTACCATAACCCGCCGAGATGAGTTTACCAACGTAATGGCCGCCCTGGAGGCTTTGTTGCAACATGACATCGAAGTGAAAATAAATGCTGTGGTAATGGACGGCAAAAACACGCAGGATATTATTCCATTGGTTGAAATGACCAAAGATTTGCCCGTAAGCGTAAGGTTTATAGAAGAAATGCCTTTTAACGGCGATGGGCATTTATACACCGGCCTGCAATGGGATTATATGCGGATACTGGAAGAAATTAAAACCAAATACCCGCAGATACAGAAAATAGGCGATCCGGCTTACTCCACTTCATATAACTATCAGATACCTGGATATAAGGGTACCGTTGGCATTATTGCCGCTTATTCGCGTACGTTTTGCGGCACCTGCAACAGGATAAGGATAACCCCGCAGGGCGAACTGAAAACCTGCTTATATGATGATGGCGGATTAAATATTAAAGACCTGATGCGCGCCGGAACAAGCGAAGATGACCTTAAACTTGTTTTGCTGAATGCCTTTGGCAACCGTGCAGCAGACGGTTGGGAGGCCGAAAAAAAGCGTGTTGTACATCCGGGCGTCCACGAATCGATGGCTACCATTGGGGGGTGATGATACCGGCGATTTTTTTTAGAGACGCATAATTGCGTCTCCCGCGTGCAAATCGTGCATGCCATCGACCTCTTAATATGGCCCATGCAAATTTGCTCGTCTGGTGGGAAACGCAATTACGCTTCTCTACAGGAAATAAAAAACAACGCCACGAGGAGAAAAGCTTTCTGCTTTGTGCCTTAGGCCTTAAGCTTTTAATATGACCACTGTTGAACAAGCCGAAAAACTGATATTAGGCCAAATAAGGGATTATGGTAGCGAAACTATTCCCTATGAACTGGCCTTGGGAAAGATACTTGCCGAAGCTATTAAAGCCGACCGCGACCTGCCCCCCTTTAACCGGGTAACGATGGATGGCATCGCTATAAGTTTTAAGGCTATAAAAAATGGCATTAACACTTTTCACGTGAAGGCAACCCAGGCCGCAGGCGACGAACCGGTGGAGATTGATGAACTGAACGAATGCATCGAGATTATGACCGGGGCGGTGTTGCCGGCATCGGCAGATACAATAATTCGTTACGAGGATGTTGAGATAAAAGATGGCTTGGCCGGCATCAATGCAGAAGATATTAAGCAAGGGCAAAATATTCATGTACAGGGTATAGATAAAAAGCAGGGCAAAGTATTGGTATTATCTGGCCAGGTTGTTACGCCCGCAATTATTGGCGTAGCGGCTTCGGTAGGCAAAACCCAGTTACTGGTTAAAATAATGCCAAAAGTTGTAATTATCTCATCGGGTGATGAATTGGTGGATGTGGATGAAACACCATCGGCCTACCAAATCCGTAAGTCAAACGGCTACACAGTTAAAGCGGTATTGCAACAACATGGCCTGCAGCCCGATATACTGCACATTCCTGATGATCCTGAAGTAACCAAAACACAAATACAACACTGCCTGCAAAATTATGATGTGTTGCTGCTAAGCGGAGGCATCAGCATGGGCAAGTTTGATTATATCCCGCAGGCGCTGCAGGATTTGCAGGTAACAAAGCTATTTCACAAAGTAGCCCAACGCCCCGGCAAGCCGTTTTGGTTTGGCCAATACCAGCATAAGGCATTAGTTTTTGCCTTCCCTGGTAACCCGGTGGCCACCTTTATGTGCCTGAACAGGTATTTTTTAACCTGGCTAAATGCCACTTTAGGTTTGCCCCAACAATTGCCGGTTTATGCTGTTTTAGATAAAAATTTTCAGTTTCAGCCGGCTTTACAATACTATTTGCAGGTAAAACTGTACAGCAATACACAAGGGCAGGTCATGGCATCGCCTGTTGAAGGTAATGGTTCGGGCGATTTTGCTAACTTAGCAGATACCGAAGCATTTTTAGAGTTACCCCTGGAAAGGAATGAATTTAAAAAAGGAGAGGTGTTTAGATTGTATAGATTTTGATTTTGATTTCACCGATTAAAGAATGATTTCACCGATTTTGTCTGAACTCGGATTAAACAGATTTATCAGATTTTTTGGATTGAATTTGTAAACAACTAATAGGACTAAAGAAAAGAAGTGTAAACTTTTTTCAGGACGACACAGAGACAAAAATTAAAATCAAAAAAATCTGATAAATCCGACGAATCCCGGTTCAGACAAAATCAAAAAAATCGGTGAAATCATAATAAAAATCAGTGTAATCCCAATAAATAATGTTAACCCATATAGATAAACAAGGCAATCCATCCATGGTTGATGTATCTGCAAAGCAGGTTACATACCGCACAGCTACAGCGCGTAGTATAGTGGTGCTGCCGGATGAAGTTTTGCGGCATTTAATTGATGGCGATTTGATCAGCAAAAAAGGGCCGGTATTTCAAACGGCCATCATAGCCGGTATTATGGCGGCCAAAAAAACGGGAGAGCTTATCCCGCTTTGCCACCCACTGGGGATGGACAATTGCGGCATTACGGTGCAGGTGAACGGGCAGCAGGAAATAGTGATTGAATGTACTGCAAGTATCACTGCAAAAACAGGTATCGAGATGGAGGCATTGGTTGGTGCCTCTGTAGCGGCGCTTACCGTTTATGATATGTGCAAAGCCATGAGCCATGATATTGTGATAAAAGAAACCAAACTGATAGCAAAAACAGGAGGTAAACGTGATTTTAAACGAGCATAACCAGCCGGAAAAAAAGCATAAAAAACATGCCAAGCTGGCGCGACCGGCCACAGGTTGTTTTGGCCGTACAGAATGGGCTATTGTTGGCGGGCCATGTACGATTATCAAACTACTGGCCGACGATGTGATATTGGCACTATCGCCGACTTATAAATGCGCTTATGCAGATACATCGCACAATGATGATATTACTTTGGCTCCAGGCCGTTTGGCAAGCGGCGCCATATTGGATTATAGCGACCAGGTAAACTATCAGCAATTTAATTTTCAAAACCCGCTGAAGCCCTATCAGCTTAAACAGCAATTTGCCAATGCCGATGTGGTACTGGTGAATGGTAACCATCAGCAGGCCAAAGCGCAGATAGTTATTATCGATATCAATAAAAAAGCATCGTTACAAAAAAGGATTGAACAACTAACCAATGTGCAGTTGTTTTTACTGGCAGATAGCAGCGATGATGTTTTTGATTTTATAAAAGAAACCATTCCCTGCTGGCATCAGATACCCGTTTATAAATTGGGCGACAGGGATAAAATTATAGCTTTTTTTGAAGCCAGCCTGAAACAAGCCAGGCCGGTATTAAATGGGCTGGTATTAGCAGGAGGCCAAAGCCTGCGCATGGGTACTGATAAAGGCAACATCAACTGGTATGGTAAGCCGCAGCGTTACCACATGGCCGATATGCTGCAGCCATTTTGTAACCAGGTTTTTATATCGCACAGGGACGGTCAGCCGGCCGAAACTGATGAGCCTTACCCTGTTTTGCAGGATACCTTTACGGGGCTCGGTCCGTATGGGGCTATATTATCTGCCTTTAGGGAAAACCCGGACAGTGCCTGGCTCGTAATAGCCTGTGATTTGCCTTTAATGGACGATGCGACTTTGCGTAATCTGGTAGCCTGCCGTAATAGCTCATCAGTTGCTACCGCTTATCATAGCCCGGTAACCGAATTTCCTGAGCCATTGATAGCCATTTGGGAGCCCAAAAGTTATCCTATACTACTGTCATTCCTGGCACAAGGATATTCCTGCCCGCGAAAGGTGTTGATTAATACCGATATCACCCTGTTAAATGCGCCCGAACCCGAAGCGTTAACCAATGTGAACACGCCCGAAGAAATGGAGATTGTTAAAAGGGTAATCCACCAAAAATTAGCTACCAACTTATGATCGATAATGATTCAAGATACAGTTGCCAAATCGCCTTACCGGGTTTCAGTGAAGTTGCCCAGCAGCTTTTGCAGCAAGCCAAGGTACTGATAGTAGGAGCAGGCGGATTAGGCTGCCCTTCGGCGCAATACCTTACCTCCACAGGTGTGGGAACAATAGGTATTGCCGATTTTGATGTAGTATCCATCAGCAACCTGCACCGGCAGATCTTGTACACCCCATGCGACCTGGGCATGCAAAAAGCTGTTTTGGCCTGCCAACGTTTGCAATTGCAAAACCCTGGTGTAAAACTGATACCCTATACAGATAAAATAACATCCGAGAATGTATTGGAAATTGTTGCTCAATATGATATTGTAGTGGATGGTACCGATAATTTCGAGACGCGATACTTATTAAATGACGCCTGCGTAATAAGTGGGAAGCCCCTGGTTTACGGTGCTATTTACCAGTTTGAAGGCCAGGTTGCTGTGTGGAACGTAGTCGTTAAAGACGAGCAGAGATCGCCTAATTACCGTGATCTGTTTCCGCAGGTTGATGCCACCCAGATTCCTAATTGTACCGAAGGCGGCGTGATACCAACCCTGGCCGGTATAATTGGCTGTATGCAAGCCAATGAAGTGATAAAGTACGTAACCAAAACCGGCGAGCTGCTGGCCGGTAAAGTGCTGATTTTTGATTCACAAAGCATGCAAAGCCGTATCATCAGGATAGGGTCGGCCACCAAAACCAATATCAGGCGGTTGGCAACTACGGTAACTATTCCGACGATATCTGGCGATGAGCTGAAAGCACGAATGGAAAAAGACCCAACTATCGAATTGATTGATGTACGAACAGAGCAGGAACGCGATGCCTACGATATAGGAGGCACCCACATCCCGCTGGACGAACTGGAAAGCTACCTGCCTTATTTTGCCAGCACTAATACAAAGGTTTTCTATTGTTCCACAGGAAAAAGGAGTGGAGAAGCAGTGAAGCTGATACTAAAAAAAATCTCCGAGGCCGATGTATGGTCGTTAGAGGGAGGGATTGTAGGCTACGAGTCATTAGGTCATTAGCTGCGCGTCATTAGTCATTGGCGGTGCGTTATTGGTTAAACAAAGGTAACAAAGCGACAACTTTTGAATTTTGAATTTTGAATTTCCTCAAGGATGCGCCGCTACCCAAACATCTCCATCTTCAAAAGCCTCCTTTTTCCAGATGGGTACCGTTTGTTTTAAGGTATCTATAATGTAACGGCAGGCATCAAATGCAGCATCCCGGTGTGCGGCGGATACCGCGATAACTACCGGTACTTCGCCAACCTGCAATTCGCCGGTGCGGTGGTGGATCAGTATTTTTTGTACGGGCCATTTATCAAAAGCCTGGCTGGCTATCTTTTGCATTTCGCTGATGGCCATAGGTTCGTAGGCTTCAAAATCGAGCTTCAGCACGGTTTTGCCTTTGGTGGCATTGCGTACTGTACCGATAAACACATCTATCCCACCAGATTCGGGCGACATAATCCAATTGATACAAGCCTGAATATCCAGGGTGTTTGCGGATAGTATTATTTGCGTGTTGGTCATGCGTGTTGGTCTGCTAATGATTTCATTAAATACTTTGGCGATTCATGGTAGCCCTGCCGGAAATAAAACCGGTGCGCGTCAACCCGCCGGGAATGGCAATGTACTTCAATACGATCACATTGTCTTGCTATCGCTAAATTGGTAAAATGTTCTTCCAGGGCCTTGCCTACTCCCATACCCCTGGCATTTTCATCTACAGCAAAACAGCTTATCCGTGCAAAATCGCCTTTAACTACCAGTTGAATCAAAAAATCAAAAGCGATAAAGCCTAAAACTTTCCCATCTGATTCATAAACCAAAACTTCCGACTGTGGCTGACCCAGCATTCGTTCTAAATTGGCCGGTAAAAACACTGTGGTACCCGGATAGCCGAGTTGAGCCAGTAAATTTGATAATGTGGGTTGATCGGTTAAGGTGGCTTTTCTGATATTCATGTTTTGGCGACAAGCAATTTTCGAGATAAAAATAAAAGACAAGAAAAAAAGAAATTTTGTATTGCTGGTTTTTTGAGGCAGAAAAAGATCTTTCACCCCAAAAAAGTTGTTCCGGCTCTATCCTCCGCTCACCGGAGGTATAATAGCTATTTCGTCCCGTTCGTGAATGGTATCTCCCGGCAAAGCATACTCGTTATTTACTGCCACCATGTACGACGCCAGTTGCTTTAAACGGGGATACTGCTGCTCCAGCGCGTATTTTAAATTGTAAATAGTGGCATCATTTGTAAGTTCCAAACTCACCAATCCGCTGCCAAATATCTCCTTTGTAACACCAAATGCTAATACATTGATCTTCATACCCCAAAATTAGGGCAAAATAGGATAGAATAAGCTATAGAATTATAAATAATTGATATTCAAAAAGTCCCCATCCAGGGTGCTGGGGAGACTAAACAACTTTCTATCTAAATTGTATATTTACATATGGCCAATTCTCAACTGCATATTCCTATCATTAAAGTGAACGCATCGTCAAGTGTTATTACTGCCGATACTCTTGCCATAGAAGAGCCATTGGAAATACGGCTGGAGTACGGAAAAGAAGGGCAACGGCAGGTGCAGAATATTTCGGTTACCATGCGTACGCCGGGGCACGATGCCGAACTCGCAAACGGTTTTTTATTTACAGAAGGTATTATAAAATATGCGGATGATATTATATCAACCGCTCATTGCTTTATTGCTTGTGCTGAAAACAAGGAGAATGTGATCCAGGTTACCTTAAATCCCGGTATTGTACCACTTCTGCAAAATATCGGGCGTAATTTTTATGCTACATCAAGCTGCGGGGTTTGCGGCAAAGGTTCTATCGATGCTATTCGCACGGTAAGCAGTTTTGCTGTGCAGGCAGCGGATGAGGATACCATTTTAACTGATGTTTTATACCGGCTGCCCATCATCTTACAAAGGCACCAGCGCGTTTTTGCCGATACAGGCGGCTTACATGCATCGGCCTTGTTTACTACCCAGGGCGGGCTTTTGCTATTGCGCGAGGACGTAGGCAGGCATAATGCGCTGGATAAATTAATAGGGGCCGCGCTTGGTTATGGTTGGTTGCCTTTACAGCAAACCGTACTGCTGTTAAGCGGCAGGGCAAGCTTTGAACTGGTACAAAAGGCCGCTATGGCCGGCATCAATATTATAGCGGCCGTTGGCGCGCCATCAAGCCTGGCTGTACAATTGGCCGAAGAATTTAATATTACGCTGATAGGTTTTTTGCGTGGTGAACGTTTTAACATTTATACCGCGGCACATCGCGTACAGATACCGGGCAACCGGATTGTTGATAGCAGCCGGGTTATCGTTGAAAATATATAATACCATGAAAATACGTATTAAAGGCAACTCATTAAGATACAGGCTTACCAAAAGCGATGTTGCACAATTGGCAGAGGAAGGCCATCTGCAGGAAGAAACCGACTTTGGCAGCCAGCAGCTATACTATGCCATTAAAGTGGTTGAGGATGATCATCTGTCGTCGATATTCAGGGAGAATACGATTATCCTGTTTGTGCCAAAATATGTGATTAAAGAGCTGGCCGGAACGGATAAAGTGGGTTTTGAAGGCAAACATGGCAGTTTGAATTTATTGGTTGAAAAAGATTTTACCTGTCTTGATAATGTAGCCGAAGACCAGAGTGATAACTACCCAAACCCATTGCTGACTAAAAAGATATGAGCGAGCACATCAAAGAGCAACCTGCTGCCGAGAATCCGGAAGAACTGCTCGGCCTGAAATTAACCAAACCCAAAACATGGGCAGCCGGCATTCCGGCTGTAACGGTTGCTATGGTCGATATTTTGCAGGAGTCGGGGTTGGTGCGCGGTATGGAAGGCCTGTTTAAAATGAACAAGAAGGATGGTTTTGACTGCTCCGGCTGCGCCTGGCCCGACCCGGATGATGACCGGTCGCCCATTGCCGAGTATTGCGAGAATGGCGCAAAAGCCCTTGCAGAAGAAGCTACCACCAAAAAACTCACAGCCGAATTTTTCGCGCAAAATGCTGTTGCCGACCTCGCTAAACTGAATGACTATGAGATAGGCAAAAAAGGGCGGATAGCTCAGCCCATGTACCTGCCAAAAGGGGCCACGCATTATCAATCCATTAGCTGGGACGATGCTTTTAAAAAGATAGCTGGTAAGCTCAATAGCCTTACCTCGCCAAATGAAGCCGCGTTTTATACCTCTGGCCGTACCAGCAACGAGGCCTCTTTTACTTACCAGTTATTTGTAAGGGAGTATGGCACCAATAACCTGCCCGATTGCTCAAACATGTGCCATGAATCAACCGGTGTTGGTTTGTCCGGGTCGATTGGTATAGGCAAGGGCACAGTTACCCTTAATGATTTTTATGATACCGATGTAATCATCATCATAGGGCAAAACCCGGGCACCAACCACCCAAGGATGCTTACCGCGTTGGAAAAGGCCAAAAAGAATGGATCTAAAATAATTGCGGTAAACCCCTTGCACGAGGCCGGCCTGATGGGTTTTAAAAACCCACAAACAGTAAAAGGCTTCCTGGGAATAACCACCCAACTGGCCGACCTATACCTGCAGGTAAAGATCAATGGCGATATGGCCCTGCTGAAAGCCATAGAAAAACTGCTGTACAAGGCCGAACTGGAAAACCCTGGTAAGGTATTTGATCAGGAATTTATAAAGAACAGCACCGAGGGTTATGAAGCGTTCCTTGATCACCTTAATCAATTTGATATAAACCATTTAGCCAATGAGGCTGGTGTTCCCCTGGCCCAGATTCAGCAGGCTGCCGACATGCTGAAAAATAAAAGCCGCATCATTATTTGCTGGGCCATGGGTGTTACACAGCATAAAAACGGGGTTGATACCGTAAAAGAGATAGTTAACCTTGCTATCCTGAAAGGCGCCATAGGTAAGCCTGGCGCCGGTTTGTGCCCGGTACGCGGGCACAGCAATGTACAGGGCAACCGTACCATGCTGATATACGACAAGCCAAAAGCTGAGCAATTGGATAAGCTTAAAGAAGTTTTTGGCTTTGAACCACCACGCCAGCACGGTTATGATGTGGTAGAGACCATACAGGCTATGCACAAGGGTAAGCTTAAAGTTTTTTTTGCCATGGGCGGTAACTTTCTTTCGGCTACGCCGGATACTACTTACACGGCCGAGGCTATGCGCAAACTGGAAATGTCGGTCCACGTATCAACAAAGCTTAACCGTAGCCATTTGGTACATGGTGATGAAGCGCTCATATTGCCAACCCTTTCGCGCAGTGATAAGGATATGGTTGGGGGCGAAGCCCAATTCATCAGCTGCGAAAACTCGATGGGTGTAGTCCAGATGTCAAAAGGTATGCTTAAGCCTGTTTCCAAAGATCTGCTGAACGAAAACCAGATAGTTTGCCGCCTGGCCAAAGCCACATTGGGCGGCCGCTCGGCGGTCAACTGGGATAGTTATGCAAATAGCTATGATGCTGTGCGCGATGTAATTGCCAAAGTGATTCCCGGCTTTGAGGACTATAATCAAAAGGTGCGCATCCCTGCGGGTTTTTACCTGCCCAATGGTCCGCGTGATGGCAAGTTTAAAAGTGTGCAGTATGGTGATAAAATAGGCTTTAATATTGCCGGTTTGCCCAATCACCAAATGGCCGCCGGTGAATACCGCATGGCCACCATCCGCAGCCATGATCAGTTTAACACGACCATCTACGGGCTGAACGACCGGTACCGCGGTATCCACAACGAGCGGCGGGTGATATTCATGAACCCTAAAGACATAGCCGAAGCCGGTTTCAAAGAAGGGGAACACGTAGACCTTTACAATAACTTTGGCGGGGTTGAGCGTGTGGCCCGCCTGTTTGTGGTGGTTCCCTATAACATCCCCGAAGGAAACACTGCGACCTATTACCCCGAAGCCAACGTATTGATCCCCATTGATAGCGTAGCAGAAGGAAGCAATACGCCAACATCAAAACTGGTGTTTATCAGTTTGAAAAAGCATCAGGTCAGGTAAAATACTCATATTGATTTTGCCAATAGCAAAGCTGTTTTGTTGTCAGGGCTTTCGCATTCACTTGTTTTGGCTGGTGAACCTGTTGGTGCAAGTCTAATAAGAATTGTTTCATTTGGGCTGCCCAGTCGCTTTTCTCCACGTCTGCACAAAAGGTCAGATCTCGCTGGTGATGCGCATTACATAAGCCATGGGCACAGCTGTACTCATTATAGGGTTTCCAAAAGTCATGTATCAGCCTTCCTTTATAATCAGGCAATACCCCCATCTCATCCATCGCTTCTGTTCCTCTTTTTGCATGTGGCATATACAG
>Ga0307507_10000346_pt1 | contig 94443 bp, 41 predicted proteins | sample 7_EM_MG_FD_207223 | JGI IMG/M metagenome (GOLD analysis project Ga0307507, IMG submission 207223) | Populus trichocarpa ectomycorrhiza microbial communities from riparian zone in the Pacific Northwest, United States - 7_EM | ecosystem: Host-associated > Plants > Roots > Unclassified | place...
AATTTTTATAAATTTAATATTAATAATAAAATTAATATATTTTATATTTTATATATACTTTCTTAATATTAGTAAGCATGCATAAAAGTATAATTTTAATAATTTTTTATTTAGCCGCACCTTAGTCAATACTATACGCTACGCGTTATAAAATGCGCATTTAGCCACAATATGCTGCTAAATGCTATAAAAATACTGGTAAATTTTTTCCTAACGCTACTATATACGCTACGCTACTACCTACAAGTTACTAGAAGATACGTCCCTTAGCCCGCGTATACGCCACTATATAATTATAACAGGTTTTGCTATATAACAGCTATATATAGTATTTGGAACTATTTATAGTTGCATTATACTCTTACAATCGTTACCAGTATTAGATAGTTTTGGTGTTTTCCTTACCTTAGCCTACTTTTAAGCTCAAACCGGCCTTCTCCTTGTATACCAACTTCTGCAGTAACGACGTAAATTTAGTTAACTTTAATATCCTCTGCTTAATACTCGACTTCTAATTGGCTATAATAGTACTATAGTAGACAGGCTTAGTCTGTCCTTGTTAATCTATTTAAGTAAATAGTTGCTTTACCTCTAAGAGCTTGTGGCTTGGCTTGACTATAATGGTGTAATTTACGCGCTATAGGTTAATAGACAGCCTAATTAATACGAAGGTACAAAGTAGGATCTACTTAGAATTATTAGTATTAAAGATTTACCTAGCCTTGGCCTTCTTAATATTGGATATACTGGCTATATAGCGGAGCACCTTATCTTTGCCGTATTCTTTATACAGCCTATTAAACCAATAAGCTAGTATAAGAGGTGAGCGAGTGGTAACAACAATCTTATACGCTGAACCGTCCGTCTGTTTTTCGATATAAACGCAATTACAGATTTTTTTAGCTTTAAAGAACTTTGCATTCTATTGAAAATGGTGGTTAAGTATATTGGTGAACTCCTTACTAAGTGGGTTAGTAGTCTACTTAGCAATAATTAGGTCCTTAAGTGTGCAACTCTAAGTTTTTAGGTGTTTATTGTCGGACTTAATTATAATAGGGGCTTGCTGGTCCTAGTATTAGACAACTTAGGCTACGCTCGCTGCCGTTTTCACGTTAGTGTATGACTTGGCTTAGGTAAGTTGCGGTATCTTAGGTTTAGTATTTAAATCGCTGCCATCTTCCTCCTATATGGCCAGAAGTTCCTTATGTCAGCGCCTCTACTCTGTCCTTACTTGGTCCTTTATAGCTGTAATTATAGCCGCCTTGGTATTGTTAGGGTCGGCCTATAATGTAACTAATTTAAGATAGCTGTTCTTTGGGATAAGCTTTTGCTGGTTAAACTAGAGTGTTAACTCCCCTCTATGTATCTAAAACGTTGGAATAACTATGCGGAAAAATATAGCTAGTTTACCAAATTTCCTATCTGCTACTACTCTAGCTGGGTTAGTCTTCGTATCCTTATAGAGATAGTTAAATTCCTTCTTTTTTAGCTAGATGTTTTCTTCTTTAAGTTTAAGCAGTACTTTAAACTCTATTCCCTTTAGCTTATCTGCTTCTTCCTACTTAGGCCTCTTTAATCCTGCTATAATAAACCATATTGGTTATATTAGGTTCCCGTTATTAGGCGTGCCAGACACACCCTATATAGCGGGGCTGCAATTATATATAATGCGGTACTCCTTAACTATATCCTAAATAAACGATATTAAGACTCTACTGGTCGCGTTTAGGTAGTATTTGTCCTAGAGGATACGCCTAACTTATATTATACTCTTCAATACCTAATGCGTTCTAGGGGATTGGCCAGTTAAGTATTTCCATGTACTGGTTTATATAGTAATAAACTCGTGTATTAGTTATATGGTAATACAATTTCGCGTAGTAATTAGAAGGAATTAGGTTAAGTATTTTAGCGCTAATAGTTCTGTTATATTGGGGGTAGGGCGATAATTATTCTTAAACCTGGCTTTACCCTATAGGTATAGTAGTAAAGTCTTACTAACCGTATATGTGTTATTATTATTCTCTTATTATTCCTTATTGGTCTACTTAAGAGCCTTACGGATTTGCGGCTATTTGTCCTTTTTTAGTTTACTAAATATCTTAACTTTATTATAGCTAGGGGCGAGAATTGTAATCTAGGGTGGGTTGGGGCGCTTTATGATCGCGCTGTCTTATAACATTGTACTCGCGTCCTTTAGGAATCCTAGCAGGCCTAGGTTTAGCATAAGAACGACTAAGCAGCCTCGCTATAGGTCTATAGGGTATAGCTTTTTAGAGTTGTCTTCATAGTAGCATATAATTGGCTGCTTTGCTGCCTGTAGGCATTTTATATCCGGCAGATGCATTTTAGGTAGGTGGTGGGTTATATCCCTAACGGCTTAGGCCTCTTAAACGTCTATTACATTCTGATAATAAAAGTAGTTTATTAGCTATTAAGTGATTATTTATATAGTCTTACCCGCGTTAGGTTTATCTGTACAGATACTGCCTTCTTTAATTATCCTCTCTTGCTTAAATGCCCAAGCCATATATACCACTTGGTATGGGCTGAATTTAAAGCCTAATATAAGGCCCTAATTAGGGAGTTTAATTAGGGCGGTCTTAGAGAGTACTTTTAATAAGATAAGTAGGAAATACTTTAGAGTAAGTAGAAGATCCGCCTCTATTATATACACTAGTGCGCTGTCTAGGTTGTCCTTCCTGGCCTTATAGAGCTGGGCTAGGAAATTTTGCTGGTTAAGTTCTTCCTCTATGTCTATATTTTGGTTGTTATTATTAACTAAATCCTTATCTTGGTTGTTATTATTAACTAAATCCTTATTTTAGTTGCTGTTATTAACTAAATTCTTATCTTTGTCTCCACTCTCCACATCCTTAGAGTTAGTGTAATATGGGAACTAATTATTGTGTCTACTAGCACGTTATAGTAATTTACTGTCCTCTGCGGTAACATCTTAAGGGGTATTAACGGTTGGTAATACAGCAGTAGGGTCGTCTATTATATTATTAGGCTAGTGTGTACCTGCAGGTTTAGTAATAGGTTGTGGCAATTTACTATTATCTGCGGCGATTTCTCCGGTACTGCTATTACTCGTTAATGTGGGCTTATAGGTAGATAGGTTATGTCTTCCCTTTACTAATTACCTTCTGTGTATAACTAGCTTATTATTACTGCTTTCTATAAGGGTGCCTGCCACTAATTCTAGTTAAGGGCGCTTCCTGCGTCTATTTGGGTTAGCCTTGCGACTATTTGACTTCCTAGGCGCGGCTAGCTCGCTTTTATTATCCTTCGCTAGGGCACTTGTTATTAATTTTAGTTAAGGCCACTTATTATATCTACCTAATTTAGTTTTACTATTGTCTAATTTCTTATATCTAATAGGCTCGCTCTTGCTATCTTTCTTAGAGCCATATACTGCTAATTCTAAACAACTTTACTTTTTGCCTTCTCCTAGTTTGCTCTTGCCGCTAGCCTTATACAATATTAGGACTTGCTAGCTGTCTTTTACGCTGCGTTTATTATATCTAGGCGCCTCAGATTTGATAGCTGGCGGTATATTATTAGTGGCAGCGACTTAGGAGTTTAAGCTAGAAGGCAAGAATAATACTATAAGCACAGCCTCCTTTGTGCTATTTTTTGCCATTTTGCTAAGAGCTGTAATAAGTGTGCCCTCTAACCGTATTGCGAGGTTTTTATATATCTATGGCGATATGTAGATGTTCTTTTTAGGCAGACTATTAATGTTAAGCTTTATATAGGCTTGTAGTTTCTCCTATAGCTTGCCTAGAGCTGTATATAGGTTTCTGCTTATTAGATATAAAACTTAGACTACCCTAATTATTAACTTACCCGTTAAGCCTATAGATTGGATTTTAATCTTAATATCTCCTATATTAATTGCGTTGCTCGCCACTAGGGTTGCTGGCTAAGGCGAAGGAATACTAGGTAGTGGGTTTATAGTAACGTCTATAGGCTATATCGTATATAGTAGCTAAGGTGGCGTTATCTTATCTTATGCTTTGGTCTTTTAGGGTAACGTATATTTACATAAAGGTAGGTTTTTTAATTTATTAGAGGTACTCAGTACCCTCCTCACACAATTAGAACAAGCACTTTCTATAATTTTTAGGATTACCCGCAGTTTTTAATCTGGTGGAGTATTAGCAAATTATAGGAGTTGCTTATAAAACTCCTTAATATATCCTTCTTTTATTATTATAGAGTTACCGTAATATGTTACATATTTAGGCTTAACTTTAATTATAATATCTTTAACCCTCTTTTTTAGTCTATTGTAGTTTTTAATAGTTATTCCAAAGCCTTAGGCAATGTCCATATTTTTAGTTAGCTTTGGGTTCGCCTTATACCACGCGTCCGGCTTTGCCTATAGTTACATCATTATTAAGTTGCTTGTTTGGTTAGGTATATGCAATATTATAGTATATATTAAGTAGAAGGTGACTATTAAAGTAGGATAGCTTTATGCGGTAGCTGGCTAGTGCTATACCAGTATAACTCTAGTGTTAGACATAGTTAGAGGTTAGTTGTTAGAGAGATAGAAGGTAGGGTAAGTAAGGTAAATAAAAAAGAGGTAAAGTGGTAGATCTTATAATTGCCCGCACATACCTATATAGAGGTAAAATTGGCTGTTGTTTGCTGCTACTAGTTAGGGTAAATGCGGCTAGACTTAGTGCTATGTAGTTAAATAAGGGCACAATTATATAAGGGCATAATTGTATAATATATAGGGACTACCCTACCCAGCCTATTTAGGGCTAGGTGGCGGTCTAGTACCGCTAAACTCTTATAGTTTTTAATATAAGCGATTTGTTAAGTGCCTGCGGAGGAGTAACTAGTTATTACAGTATAGTAAAATATAGGAGGTTATAGGCGTTACTATATTTCTTATTATTAATAAAGTTGGTATATATACGCGCCGCTAGAGTTGGAGGGCTGGCCTATATCTATATATACAGGCTCTATCGCTGCGAAGTATTTGCTATACAATAGGTAGTATTTCTAGTAGACGGCGACGTATTGCACTTATTATAGGCGTCACTATATTTCTTATTGTTGTACAAAGTTAGTGGATATGCGCGCCACTAGAGTTAGAGGGCTAGCCTACGTCTATATATGCGGACTCTATTGCTGCGAAGTGCTTAGTATATAATAGGTAGTATGTCTAGTGGACGGCAACGTATTATACTCACTTTGTAATTACTAGTGTTATTATTACACACTTAAGGGCCTACTAGGTGAGTCTATCCGGAACAATAATTATCTAGTATGTGGGATGCTTTTATATTTGTGCCTAAATATCTAGTGCTTGTTTAAACGCATGTCTACCATAAAAGGTTATAGGAGGTTTTGTATCTTATATTATAAGTTTATATAATTAATAGCATTTTGCGGTATTTTGCGGCATATTAGGACATGTTGGGGCATATTGGGGCATATTAGGGTATTTTAGGATAGTAGACATATTATATATACCTAGCATCTAGCTACTTAGTAATATTAACTTATCTCACTATTTATCTATTTAGTGTTATATAAGAGGTTAGTGTTCTACTATAGTATTTTCTATATTAGAGTCTCTTATATTTAATATCTTTATTTTAGATCTGTCTAGAACTATATATAGTTTTATAATATTCCACTCCCTACCTAGTACTCTAGTAAGAGATTGTTTAGCTAATAATACCTTTTCTCTTACTAATTAAGGGAGGAAAAGACTTGTACTTTCTAGTAATAGTAGGCTGTGCTTATTAGTGATATTTTTAATGGATTATAGTGTTTGAGTTTCTATTTACCTATAACGTAATTAGCCTACCTATAGTAAAGTGCTTTTACTTTACTACTTACTTCTCTTTTCCCTTACCCTTCTATACGTCTATATACTTGTATTATAAACTACAAGAGCTTAATGGTACTGGACTATCGCCTAGCCTATATTAAAAGATAGGCTAGGTAGGGTAGTCCCCTTAACTTATACTATACCACGTCTTCCTCTACAGGTTGGTTTTATTACTATAGATTTACCTTTACACGCGTTTGACCTACGGAGTATATAACCATATGCATTGCCGCTAAGGCCTTATATATATAATTTTATTAAGGCGCGCCTTATCTCCTTATCTTTACTGGTTAACCTAACTCTACTAACTACCCTCCCTTACTCCTACCCTACTAGTATCTACCTCTATAACTAGTGCCTCCGTAGATCTATCTAGGCTGTAGAGCTTTATAATATAGTAAGTTAGCTGCCTTATCTTTAACCTTAGCTATATAATGGAGAATCTATATTTACTAATATATTTATATAGACCACTATTTAATATAGCCTACTACTAAAATGGACCTATTTACTAATTATTTTATAACTTGTAACGTTAATTACGTCTATAACTATAAAAAGTTTGCTAAAGGCGTTGTGGTTTTTAAGATTGCCTTAACTATAGCAGCCATGGGCCGTAGAGACCTAAGTATACGCTTTCGCAATAAGCTAGGTCTATAAGTTCTATTCCTTAGCTACTACTAGCCTTTCCTTATACTTAAGCAGTCTATTTTTAAGGGACTATAGGCTAGTAATATCCTTTATCTTTTTACGGTACTCCTATAAAAAAGGGGCCGTACAGTTTACTTATAGTAGTTTATTAATAAGGTTATGTTTTATAGAGTTAATAGGATATATCTTAGCATCTAAAGAGTCTATATTTAGTTCTACTAATGTGGCTGGCCAAGACAGACACTAAAACATGTAATACTGTTATGCCCCCTACGCATTAACCGAGAAGCTATGCTCTCAGTAGCTGGCACAGAGAACTATAACACACTACTCTCAATACAAAAAGGTCTTAAGGCGGTTACCTGGTAGCTTATTAGCCAAAATATACTAGACCAGTTTTGGGTTACAAAGGAAATGGTAATAGAAGGCAAAGGGGCGAGCAATAGGCGCCCCCTAATGACTCTACAGTAGTAGAGCAAAGTTTGCAATACTAGCGCGTCTGTAGGCTTGTTACGGCAGCAGTGGTTCCTAAGGAGGTCAAAAAGTAAGGTAGTAGAGCACCACAGGTGACTCGTAGGCGCCTTATAGGCGAGTCCCAAAAGGCGGGGAGACAGATTACGGGGTTTTCTTAAAAGAGTTTTCTCCCTATATGTATATAAGGAGTAGTCCGCGTGGGCCCAATAGGGATCCAAATCGGACGTTAAGCAATGAATAATAATATTTAGTTCTACCTATATTTAGGGGTTAAGGTACTTTAGTTATAATAGCGCCTAGGTCTGTAATAAGATCTTTACACTATTTGGTTATCTATATCCTATTTACGCCTTATAAGAGCGTCTATATAATTAGTGGCGCCTAGCCTATATATAATTAGGAAGTTAAACTAAAATAGGGTATCTATTTAGCGCGCCTATTAGGCTATAAGGGCCTTTATTATTATAAAATATTTTAAGGCCTTATAATTAGAAACTACCTAGATAGACTTAGGGATGCCTTTTAGTTAGGCTTGCTAGTACTAAAAGCTAAAGACAATAGCTAGCATTTCTTTATTATAAATTAGGTAGTTTAGCTTAGCATCTACTATAGTCTTTAAATAGTAAGTAATAGGGTGCTATTCTCCGTCTGTCTACTTTTAGGAGTAAATGCTAGCTATAACACTATCTAAGGTATTGGTTTTTAGTATTAAGGGCCGTTTTAGGTTAAAGTGGGTAAGTAAGGGAGTAAAGACTAGTCGTTTCTTAAGCTTATTAAAGGCCTGCCTATACATGGTGTTAAAGTAAAAGGGCCGGTCTTTATAGATAAGTCGGCTTAGGGGCTAGGAAATCCTACTATAGTTCTTAATAAAGTGTTAGTAGAAGTTATAGAACCCTAAGAATAACTATGCCCCCTTTATAGTCCTTAGAGATACCTATTAGTTAATTACGGTTGTCTTTTCTAGGTCTGCCTTAATTCTATTTATACTAATAATAAATCCTAGGTACTTTATACACTTAATACTAATTTCTAATTTCCTAATATTAGCCTAAAGGCCGGCCTTATAGAGCTGTTATAGGACTTTATAGACATACTCCTTATATTCTAACTTATTCTTAAAGTAGATTATAATGTTATTTAGGTAGGCCGTATAGAAGTTATTAAGGTAGTTAAAGAGTATATTATTTATATATCGCTAGTATATAGCTAGTCCGTTAGTTAGTCTAAAAGGAAGTACTTTATATTTATATATTCCATAACGGGTCTAAAATATAGTAAAATCTTCTAATTCAGGGTCTATTCTAATCTAGTAAAAGGCCTAACGGATATTAAGCTTAGTAAAGATCTTAGATCTACTTATTTAGGTTAAAGTCTTATTAAGTAAGGGTAGTAGGTAGCGGTCCTTACGGGTTATATTATTAAGTTTATAGTAGTTAATACAGAAATAAAGTCCTTTATTTAGCTTTTTAGTAAAGAGAATAGGTAAGTTAAAAGGGGCTTAACTAGGCTTAATAAAGCCCTTATTTAGGTTATTAATAAGGTACTACTTTATAGCCTATAATTTAATAGTAGACTGCTAATAAAGGGGGTTATAGCTAAGTATATATTCCTTACCTAGCTTAATCTTAATTTTATAGTTATATAGTTGGTAAGGCGGGAGTATATTAGACGCTGCCTTAAAGAATATATTTTTAAATTTCTAGTATTAATAGGGTAGTTTCTATTCTACTAGCTCCTTATCTATAAGCTCGCCTTTTTATTTACTAAGCTTATTTTCCTTTTTCTTAATTATTTAATTAATTTTATATAAGCTAGTGGTAAAGGTAACAGTATTAGGTTAGACTAAGTTTTGGTAGAATCCTATAACGCTAATATAGTAGATACTATAGTAGGAGGTCTATAGGTTTCTTTATAGACTTTTATTAGGCCATGTTTTACGGTTTAGGGTTTATAATCTTTCTTAGCTCCTATTCTATCTTTTATAAGTTATTCCTCCGGTCTATTAATTTAGTATAATATTTACTATTTTTTAATATTCTTTATAGCTGTATAGGGCCTAGGTTCCCTATGGGGAGCTTAGCTAGCTTATTACTAATTCCTTTAATTTCTAGTATAGGCGGTATAATATAGGTAGTCTAGGGGCGGTATAGTATGCGGATCCGTTATAGGTTAAGCCGTATGTCTTTCTTAAAAGCCTAGTCCCTTTGCATAGCATCGGCCTAGTAAGTGGTATTTATCTACGGCTATATAAGGGTTTCTATTATAATACTAATTTCTTTTATAAAGAAAGGTGTTAGGGGTATAGTTTTAGGCCAGATAAGCCGTTTATTCTATATGTTAAGCTATAAGCCTAAGTAGGCTAGCCATTTTCTTTCTAAGATTATATTATGGCTTCTAAGGTCTATAATAAGGAGGGGGACGTTATATTATTATTATCTGTTAATACAAAGGTAGATTTATAGAATAGTTGTAATAAGTGGCCCTATTTATCCATTATACCCATAAATAGAAATTAGTTTAGGTAGTTCTTTAAGGGGCGTATTTAAAAAGTTAGCTAGCTTTATAGTGTATTAGGTGTCTATTAAAGTAAAGGTATTTACTTTAGAGTTAGCTAAAGCAGAGGTTAAATTTTAATATTTATTGTAGAATAAAGTATAAAGGATAGTGCAGCTTCTTCTACTACCTAGCCGACCTAGATTAATATATAATATATTAATCCCTTTTAACCCTAGAGAGAAGTCTTCCTCTAAGGTTCCTCTTTTTCTAACTCTATACTATTCTCCTACATTAATAGAACTTTATTAGGCTTTACCACTATTAGGTAATCTTTTATAAAGTAGTCTTTTTGGCTATATAAAAAGTAAGCTCCTTAATTACTAAGGGCTTATCTATAGGGGTTGCTATATATAGGCTAAGTCTATACTAGGCCCGTAGTAGAACTAGCTGCGTAACTAGCTGCTAGATTAATAGCGGGCTAAATAGTTAGTGCTGTAGGAGTTACGGCCTATACTAGGGCACTATTAGCTATTTTTATATTACCTACGGTCTAGTTTAAAGGGTTTTTAGCTTTATACAGCTTGGTATATACCTTAATTTAATAGAGGCCTTAATTAATAGCTAAGTACTAGTCTATTAGTTCCTTTAGCATCTATATAGTAGTAAAGACTAGTAGTATGGCTTGCTATAGGTCTAAGGTTAGCTTATTAAATAGGTCTAGTAGTAGATCTTCCTAGGGGATTTGGGCCTAGCTAGCTAGGTATAAAAAACGGGTCTAGAAGGCTAAAAAGGTCTTCGTTATTTTTATGTTTAGGCCTTTATAGTTAAGGTAGACGTTCTATACCTTAAAGGAGTCTTTATAAATAGAAGATAAGTAATTAATTATTTCTTCTTTAGAGATAAAGGGGTCTGCTAAGTCCTTAGCGTATTGTAGGCGTAGGTGCGTTTAGACGTCCCTATAACCGACTATAGTACCCTGCTAAACCACTACTGTCTTACCAGTGTATCACCTTAACTCACTTACCGACTCGCTTACCGACTCGGTCAATTACCCCTTTATTGTCTACACTTTTTATATATATATTCTACCTAATTTCTATAGATTTACAATCAAGTTGCTTAGTCAAATCTAACACACTGCAAAGCTTATAGTCCCTACTAGTATAGCTAAAGATATAGGCCATTCTGGCTTAAGGGGTAGGAAAGTGGTCCGTATTAACTTTAAGCTTATTCTATAATTGGAGCTTCCAGTTATTAAAGGTGGGATTAGTTCTATCTATAAGTAATAAGGGGTTTACGACCTTTGTGGACCGTAATAGTACTATATAGGCCTTAGAGGGTCTATTAAGGCGTTAGGATAGGGCTTATAGGACTATAGCAAGTCTTTAGGTGTCTAATAATAACTTATTATTAGATATAGGGGTATTTCTAGCTTTAAGCAGCTCTTATAGTTGTTTAATTTTAGTATTAGCTGCCGTAAGCTCTGCCTAGGGGGTTAAGATAGTAATTATTTTACTATTAGAGGTATTTAAAGGTCCTATAGCGGCTTTACCAACTACTATATTTCTTAGCATAGTAATAAGGGTATTAGGTAATTCTGGGTAATTTCTTTAGGGGTTTTAGTCTATGCGTATTTAATTCTTAAGGTTCTGTCCTATTCTTATAGTCCTATTAATGTCCTTTAGGTCCTATTCTATGTCCTTATAAATATATTTAAGTTCCTTCTTAGGAAGAAAGAGTAGCATAAGCTTTAGATAATATTAGCGACTTAGTTAATTAAGGTATAAATACGGTAAGAGGGACGCGCAAGCCTATATAACGTACTTGATAAGCAAGTCAGCTATACAAGTAAGTCGGCCACCTTAAAACTTACCAAAAATTAGAAAAATCGCATTTTATATCTTGACAACCACTAAATAATAATAATTGCAAATTTAATAGCGGCCTACTAATGTAATAACTAACTTATATTAGAAGTATTGGAAATTATATATAAGTAGAAGTAGGTTAAATAGAAAAAGTAAGGCATTTCCGCCCCTACTTTTCTATTTAACCTACTTCCGCTTATATATAATTTCCAATACTTCTAATATAAGTTAGTTATTATATTAATAGACCGGTATTAAATTTGCATTAATTATTATTTAGTGGTTGTCGAGATATAAAATGCGATTTTTCCAATTTTTGGTGAGTTTTAAGGTGGCCGACTCGCCTACATGGCCGACTCGCTTATTAAGTACATTAATAGATTGTCTATAAACGAGGATCTAAAGCTAAAGAAAGGAAAGGAGAAGAAGAGTAGCGCTAATTAAAGTAGGGTTCTTTTATGTGGTTCTTTAGTTATATAACTATAAGTTCTACTAAGTTCTGCTAGCTAAGTTCTACTATTTTCTGCTAGAGCCGTAACACTTCTATAAGAATTTTTTTTTAGTTAAAATATTAAGTTATCTAACTTCTAAATTTCTGCTAGATGCTAGCTATGTATATATTTAGCATCTCTATATTTTCTTTTATCTAGTGCCTAATATATCCTAATTAGGTACTTATAATTCTTTTCCTTTAGTACCTTATATATATTATTATTATTCATTGCTTAACGTCCAATTCGGATCCCTGTTAGGCCCACGCAGACTACTTCTTATATATATATGGGGAGAAAACTCTATTTAAGAAAACCCCGTAATCCATCTCCCCGCCTTTTAGGGCTCGCTTATAAGTCGCCTGCAAGTCACTAGTGGTACTCTACTACCTTACTTTTTAACCTCCTTAGGAACCACTGCTGCCGTAACAAACCTACGGACGCGCTAGTATCACACACTATACTCTACTCCTGTAGAGTTATTAGGGGGCGCCTATTACTTGCCCCTTTACTTTCTATTGCTATTTCCTTTGTAACCCAGAACTAGTCTAGCACATTTTAGCCAATAAGCCACTGGGTAGCCGCCTTAAGGCCTTTCTATATTAAGAGCAGTATATTATAGTTTTCTATGCCAGCTACTAAAAGCATTGCTTCTTGGCCAGTACGTAAGGGGCATAACAGTATTACGTGTTTTAGTGTCTGTCTTGGCCAGCCATATTCGCACCTTAGGCTACCCACTAGGACACCCACCCAGTAAAGCCAATCTTTTAGTCCTATTATTCCTATCCTTAAGAGTGTTGCTATTATATTTTCTGCCTTTGTTAGGCCCTTTTAAAGCCCTTAGGTATTTACCCCCTATAACATTACCTATGCTACGGCTTGGGTTCCCCTTGCCTAAGTCTACCTCTATACCTTTAACTCCTATTTGTCTCTCTAGCGTCGGTCCAACCAGTATTATATTACAGTAGATGGTTTTCCAGTACTCTTTTATGCTCTACTTTAGCTCCTTTCTCTCCCTTACTATTATCTTTACTGGCCTCTTACGCGTCTCCCTTCCTCCTCTATATAGGCCTGGGCCCTAGTGCCACACTATTCTTCTTCTACTTTCTCCACCTGTTTTCCTAATATATCTTCCCTACTTTGGGGTTATTAGTTCCTTCTCCTATAAAGCACCCTAGGGTCCCTCTATAGTTTGTTTAGGCGTGTCTTAATATACTTTATAACATTAGAGTTACGTTCCTTTTACACCCTTTACATTACATTGGCTTCAATATATAGTTATAGGGGGGGAATATTGGCTTCCTTCTTAAGCAGTACTGTGGCCGTTCACTTATACCCACCTGTTATACTCCTAAGGCAGGCTATTTAAACCTTTTAGAGTAGTTTAAGGAGTAATTTAGGGGGGCCTTTTTTAGTTTCTCTAGTGGCCTAAATGCTAGATCCATACATCATGGTTAGCCGGACAACTACTATATATAGTAGGCGTAACCTCTAGAAGCATAGACCCTATATAGAATTAACAATCCTAGACATGGCAATATACTATACTTAGCCCTTATGGGCCGCTTACGCCGCATATACGCTCCACTGGAGCTTACTGTCTACCCACACTCCTAATACCCTTAGGCCTTAAACCGGTTAACCCCTAAAGCCTTAAATATGGATTATATACTAAAGATCTACAGATTAGTTACGTTTTCTTATAAAATAAATTAGCTAGTATTTCTCTAGTAAGAATTAAACTCTATATCATCTTACCCATTCTATATAGGTGTTATAGGCTTTCTCTAGTGTCCTACAGTTCTCTACGGCTGTTAGCCTATATATAATTAGGTTTATATTATTAACAAAGCCTATTCCCTAGGTCGCCCCTTCCTTAAAGGTATTAAGCAGGTTGCTTACAAAGAAGAGGAAAAATATAGGCAACAGAGGTAATCCTTATAGTATTCCTATTACAACTACAATAGGGGGGCTCTAGTATCCGCTAAAGACCAGTAATATTTCTTTCTGGCCTATAAATCCTTAAATAAACTAAATAATCCATTCTAGAAAGCCCTTTACCCTAAAAATGTATAGGAGACGCTCATAAGGTACATTATTATAGGCGCCGCTAATATCTAGGCTAAGTATTAATACTACAAAGTCCTTTCGCATAGCCCATGCAGTTTTAATAGTAGCAGTAAGTAGTATAAGTACTAATAGCGTTAAGCAATTCTTTCTTACCCCCATTTAGCTTTATGGTAGTAGGGCGTGTTCCTCTACCATATCTACTATATAGTCCACTATAACCTTTTCTAAGATCTTGCTTAGGGTATTTTCTAAGGCAATAGGGCGGTAGCTTCCTAGGATTAAGTAATCTACTTTACCTTCTTTTTATAAGACAACCGTCGTTATGGATCTTCCAAGTCACAAATAGTAGCCTATTGCAAAGCATACTCTGGCTACGTCTGCAAGCCAAGGTGCTATAAGTGGTCCATAGGTCTTTAGGGCTTTATTTGGGATCCCATCTAGTCCTAGTACTATATTATTTAAAAGGCGGCTAATAGTTCTAGCCATTTCTTTAGTTGTTATATCGCTGTTAACCCTCAGGCAAGTCACCAGTGTTTTACTAGTAATATCACTAAGGTCTACTAGAGCCGGTTATGGGAAAAATCTTTCTATAAGGATCTTTACCTTCTTATTATTATTGCTTATAGCCTGTAGTTCGCCTGCTCTTTATAAGGGTAGTAGGTGTAGATCTTCTACTAGGCATTCTACCTTTTTCTTTACCCATTTCACTATGGTCCAAAGGCCCTTATTATAGGGGAGACTCAGGTTAGTAGTATATTTATTTATAAACCATCTCCAGTTATTCCTTGCTTTTTTTCTTAGGGTATTCTTTAACTAGTTTCTTGTGTCTTTATATCATCTCTCGTCCTCAAAATTGTAGCTACTTATATATTTCCTCCTTACTTATCATTAGCCAGCTATAAGGGCCGCGCACTATACGGACTATATATATCGCGCGTAGGGGCCCGGTTTTAAAACCGGGCAGTACTCTTCTAGCCTACTTTTAATTACTACCTAGATCCTTTCTAGTCTTTAATTAATTTTCTTAGGGGTAACCAATAAGCCTCGCTTATTTAGTATTAGGTGGATTTCTTCTAGGTCTTAGAGTTATTATTTAATTATATTAAGGAAGCTATCTACATTAAGCTTCCTTATTGCGTATCTTTTACTATTTAGTTGCGCCTTAATGTCCAGATCTAGTTATATCTAGATAGGGATATGGTCTAAGATAAGTGCCCATTCTTCTTTAGGGGAGCACCTTTTAAGTCTCTAGTATAGGTTTTCGTCCATAATTATAAGGTTAATTATACTTTTAGCGGTGCCCTATTGCCATATAATTACACTTAGGGGGGTAGCTAGCTTAAGGCCCCCATTATCTATAGCTCTTAGTAGGCACTCTGCCTATTAATTAGCAGTAACATGGATGCCCCCCCACTATAGGTAGTAGAGGTTTATATCTCCTAGTAAAATAGACTCCGCGTATTTAGTTTCTAGCAAGCTTATTATAGATATAATATTCTTTGTCTATGCTACCCCTTTAACCCTAGGGTTATAGACATTAATAATTTATACTAATCCCCTATATATCTAGATGGTTATAACTACAATATCTAGGTTAACTGCCTGCCATAACTATAAGGCAAGGCTGATATTTTTGCTAATTATAAAGCATACGCGTATAGCTGCTTTTGGTTCATACAGGAGCTGGAATCCTTAGGGGCAGTATATCAATTATATATAGGTATTATAATACGGCTCTTATATAGCAAGAATATGGTGTTTCTCTAGGTCTAGACTATCTAGTAGGGGCCTTACTAGACGGTGGTTCGTATTGCCATAGTTATACTATATAATGGTCAAGTGGCGGACCCCTAGTGGGGGTCTTTTGCCTCTCCTTTACTCCTTACTTCTTCCGTTTCTACTTTCTCTAAAATATTTAGAACTTCTATCTCCTATATTTACTCCCTAGCCACTACTTATTTTGTATAGAGCTTTCTATTTCTATATCTTGTGTTCCTACTAGCCTTTCTAAATCTAAGTCTGTTATTGCCTCCGGTTCTTCCCCCGTTCTTACTAGTTAGCTATATGCCCCTTATAAGCTAGCTATATATGTTATATTTACCGCATTAAATCTAATTCTTAATTATCCCGGCCTTAAACTTGCCGTAGCCGTCCATAGGGGTCTTCCTACTAGGCGTTCTCTCCCTTATATCCTATGTGTCCCTTATGTCCCTGTTCAGTCTAGTAATATTACACGGCATCACTTTTAGCCTATTAAGGCTTGGGATAGCTGGCTTAGCCCCCTAGTATTAAAGGTAGGAAACGCTAGAAAGACACCTATATCCCCCTAGCTTATCGCCTATTGTTTCTATTTATATAACCTAGCGTGCAGTTGTTCCTATAGCTGTTAAGCCCTTTCCTTCCGTCTCCTATATTTAATGCAGTCTTCTCTCTCCCACGCCTTATATATGCTTCGGTAACAGTTCGCGCATTTTATTTGGTCTTGATTTATACATTATCTTATATTATAGGGGCCTATACAGTGGCCGCAGCATACCTGTGCTGCGCATGTGGATTGGGTATGTCCCCATTATATATAGCGATAACATCGTTCCAGGCGTAGTCTATAGTTATAGAGCCTTGTGTTATATATAAGGCCATTTATAATTATTCCTTTTTAAATAAGGAGTTTTTGCATTCCTAGTATATATACGCTAACAATAAGAGAGCTATACGTTTATCTATTATCTCCCTAGCAAGTCTCTGGCGCCCCTTATATCCTTTTATTGTTCTCATTATATGCTTAGTTTATATTTTCCTATTAAAGCTATTAGATCCGGGTAATTATAAGTCCTAGTATAAGGCGTTCCGTTTGTTTTACTATCTCCTATATAGTTGCTGTATTATCCGCCTAGCGTCCCCTTTCTACCCTAAGGCTTATAGGAACCAACAGGACTTTAACTAGGTAATCTTTATAAAGCACTTTTATACTAATACGCTCTCCTAGCCTATCCCCTACCCTTACGACCCGTTCCTTTACCTATTAGTGTCACGGCACTAACCTGACGCGTTGTTATGGCTACGCGTATGCATGAGCACGGACCTGACCCCTGAGCAACACGTATATATACCTGCCTCGTCTCCTGTACATAGATCCTCACACGACATCGTTTGTCAATGATACACAGTCACAGTTACCTCGTTGACCCTCTGCACGTACTGTGACAATTAGTCCTTTAGGGTAACTCTAATGTCTCCACTCCTAAGGTGTTAGACTGCGACGGCGTTATAGACCTCCTTGTAAATCTCTATAAGAACTTCTATTTCTAATTGTCCCCTAAGTTCCTCTGCCTTTTCTATATTTAGTCATATTGTGATTATATGCCCAGTTATTGTTTTTAGGGGGGTAGGTTCCCTATGCTATAGGAGCGCAGCTACGGCGGCCCAGGTGCGGTTCGCCTATAGGGGGGGGTTTTGTTTATCTTCGATTTTATTTAGCCGTTAAAGGATTTAATTAAGGGTTTACTAGAGGGGCGCCTAAGGTTCGCTAAACTGGAGCCATTCTACTAGCTATATTAGTTTATAATAGCTAATAGATGCTCCCCTATAGTTCTGGATACTAGACGCGTCTAATAGGCTTTGTATTTTATCAGATGCCTTCTTAATTAGGGTATTTCTACTTTCTAGTGTGGTATTCACCCGTCCTTATTGTTGTTGTGGGGGGCCATTATTGGGTATAGGTCTGGCGGTCGCGCGCGACTACGTACCACCGTCGTTCCACCTGTGCCTTCCCTGTAATGTATGCATCTTAGGGGATTATCAGGGTGTTTTTCAGGGTTCTTTTGGTTGGTTTGGTCTTTTTGGGCCGGGTATAGCAAGAGCTCCAAAAGTCGAACTTTTTTAAAAGGAATATTTATTAGTACCTTATATATATATATAATCTATACTAATATATAATGCGCTAGGTATTTTAAGTTAATTTATAGCTTGTCTTTATTTCTAAGTTTAAACCTCTATTATATTAATCTAGATATTGCCGTTTTATTTACTAGTACTAATACTTATATTATCTCTCTCTAGCCTTTGGCTTGGTTTTCTAAATCCTTAAAGGTTATAATTAATGCCCCCTTAATGTGGCTTATTGGTCTTTTTAAGACCGCTTAGTCCAGGACGACTTTTTTGTCTAACTATATATAGAAATCTTCCCTTTTATCGTCTTTAATATCCAGTCTGCGCGATAGTTCATTAGTTCCCTTAAACTTTAATAATTTTGGCTCCTATAGTTAATAGCCTACGCCGTACTTAGCGTCCTTATAAATTTGGTATATATTATTATAATAAAATATAAAGTGCTTAATTAAACACTCCTTAGTTCCGCGCAATACACTTATATTTATATTATTATACTCTAACGATCTGGTGCCCTTTACTATATAGTTACCCTAACTACCTCTATAGTTTTTAGCAAAATGACCCTATTTTTTTACAATTTATGTAAGCTCCTTCTTTAAACTATTTATTTTGCTATAGAGTCTACCTAAACGTCTTCTACTACTAAGATCCCTAGTTTAGCCTCTACTCCTATAAGGGATATTTTATCCCTTACTTAGGTGCACACCTAGGGGCTCTTAGAAGCTACTAAGGCTAGCCTTTAGCTAGCCCTTGGCACCTCCTTATAAGCTCCTTAAGCCTATAGCCCTTTCCTTCCTTATTAGTTCTTCTCTCTCTCTATACTAAGGGTATTACTATACCTACTCTTTACCATATCGTCCTCTTTTATTAACTCTCTTTATAACTTATGCTTAGCTTACCTACCCCCTACTATACACCTAGGCAATAGCCTTACAACTCCTTAGTAATATAATTACTTAATCCTTAACCTCTAGATTTTTATAGTTTCTTATTTTACTTCTTAAATTCTTTAGTACCGCTTAGGTTTATTAGCTCTAGTCCGCCATACTATAGTTTCTAATTTAATTATTGCGTGTTTTGCGCCTTATATAACTATAAAACTCTATCTTACCCTTTCTTAACTTATTCCCTTTAATAAATCCTATTATCTATCTTAATTGCTTAATTAATTAATTCCCATATAGTAGTCGCATCTTCTATAAAAAATTATTGTATTTTAGACTTTTGCCTTAAGTGTAAGGGATCTTTTAGCTCCTTACTTAGGTGTATATCTAGGAGCTCTTAGAAGCTACTAAGGCTAGCCTTCAGCTAGTCCTTAGCACCTCCTTATAAGCTCCTCAGGCCTATAACCCTTCCCCCCTTATTGGTTTGTCTCTATATAAGGCTATTATTACTATATCGTCCTCTTCCATTAACTCTTCTATAACTTATACTCGGCTTACCTACTCCCTACTATATACCCTAGCGATTATACCTTATATTTAACCCAATTCTATACCCTTATAGGTAGTAGCTAGTAGTAAGCTAAGGGCTCTGCCCTTAAGTAATTTTATATTTTATAATCCTCTATTTTTACCTAGGACGACTATATATACTATAAAAGTAGGTATACTAGTAGACGCCTAGCAGATCGTATCTGAATAATAGTATTAGAATATAGATTAGGCCCTCTACCTTTTTAAGACGATCGCGTATGCTATAGAGCAGCTATACTAGATATTTAGTAGATCGCATCTATATATTATGGTTAGATAGATACAGACTAGGAGAAGGAAAGGAGATAATAGCTACTTAGTTAAAGGTTAGGGGCTATTTAGATTATATACAATTACCTCCTAGTGATTAGTATACCCATATATTATAACAAAGCCTTATAGCAGGAACTACGGTGGACTTGTTATTGGGCTAGGTATATAGATATTAAACAAGTTAACAATATAACAGTACAAGATAACAACTAGTATAGAGTGGTTACCCAATAGATTAACTCTAATTATATTCTAAAATTCACTATAAAGAGAGAACTATCTAGGTAGGGACTGTAGTCCTTTAAATACATATCCATACTCCTAAGAAATCCCTTCGCTATATAAGGTGCGTGTTGTCTGTATTAAATGTAACGTCCCTTATATTTAACGCAGTCAATACGTTTAACAACCATATAACTTGCTTACTATTCCTTATTACATAGTTCCATAGGATCCATCCTAGACTATGCCTTAATTAACCAACTAGCTTATTCCAACTCCTCTCTAAGTAGTTATAACATCATACTTAAAGCGTTCGTAATACTATCTCCCTCCTCTTTATCTTCATCCTCAAAGATTCCTAACATCTCTAAGTCGTCCACTAGAGGTGTAATATCCGTCTAATTAATTTAGTTAATATCGTTGCTTATTATACCTAAAGCACTTTCTTCTCTTTCCTAGGTTAAGCGCCGCCTTTATACCGTTTCCTCAATACTATTACTAGGTGAAGTAATGGCGATTCCTTACTCTCATTGTTCGAAAGAGGGGTTAAGTTATATTGCGATCGCGAGTCCTTCCAGTTACCAACCATCCTCTTATTCTAAATACACTCACGCTAACATACGTTCGTCCTACAACGTTCGTTCTGCGTCTGACGCCAAATATGCGCATTCTACTACCCATAACAACCTTTATGTTCCTTAAGTAATTTATCTTAGGGTCTTATATTTAATCTACCACTGCAAAACTTAATAGTAAGCTGGCCTCTGCGCTGCTTAAGGTTTAGTATGCCTTAGAAAAATCTACACGTGTCCTTAAAGCCCAGCGTCTAGCTTATGCTCATCTTCAGCGCCTAGAACATATCCGTAAGAAAGTTCATTCCAAGGAGTGGAAACTTGTTTAACAAGGTCTGCAGGAGCTTGGTAACAAAAGAATAGAAGTTCTTCCCATAGCGCGGGAAACAACTCCAAATACCTTAGTAGGTGCTCCTCTTAAATCCCCCTTAGGTAATTCATGCTTTAGCAATTCTTCTTTATTAATACTACCTAACCCATTCTCTTCTAATACTCCTATACATTTCCTATAGCATTCTTCAAGTTATCTAGTAGCTTCTAGGTAGTCTCTTTGTAGCCTATCCACTTTACTTTATACCATATTTTATTATTAACATCTTTATAACTAACAATCTTTAAAACTTGCTATTCGTCCTCTTCTTGTCCTCTATATATATCTGCTTTATAGACTAGTAGCTTAACATTCCCATATGCTGGCTCTAGCATTGCAATATGCTATACAGGGTAAATTTTCATTTTCTTTAGTAAGTCTAACTTATACATAACTTCTAAGATTTTTGCCTTAACCTTAAATGGTCCTAGCCTAACATAGTCCAACTTCTTACTTGGTCATTAACTCTTGAAATTTTTATATAGTAGCCACACTTTGTCCCCCTCCTTAAGATCTGGTCCCTTAGATCTCTTAGTATTATAGTACCTTTTTATTCTTTCTTATACTAGTTTTACTACACTTTTAAGGTAATTATAGAGATTTATTAACGTCTCTATTCTTTCTTTAGCTATGCTACTCATTTTCTTTACTTATTATAGCAATAATAATATTCTTAGCTCGTACCTATAATTTGCCTTAAAAGGTAATATGCCTATCCCTTCCTATAGTGTTATATTATATGCAAACTATATAACTGGTAATAATAATACCTAATTGTTCTATGCATAATTAATATAGTGCCTTAGATACTGTTCTAGTGTCTAGTTTAGTTTCTCTATTTAACCATCTATCTATGGGTAATATGCAGTTAATATTACTACTTAAACCCTTTGTTCTGCTAAAAACACTTCCTAGAATACTGCTATAAATCTTAGATCTCTATCCAATATAACCTTACTTAGTGCTCTATGTCTTATAAACACTTCTTTAATATAGATTCTAGCCACATCTTCTACAGATATTTCTTCTATGCATGCCATAAAGTAACCCTACTTTATTAACTTATCCACTATTACTAAGATCGCGTTATAATCTCATCTAGTAATAGGATCTTTTAACTTTAGTAGCTTAACTATAAAGTCCTATAATATAACTTCCCATAGTCTTTCTGGTATTTTAATAGGTTATAGCCCTCTATACAGCTTATGCCTTATTAGTTTATTTCTTTAGTAATCTAGATATTCTTTTATAACTTATCTTACTAGTCCCCAGATTCCTTAAATAATATACTCTTCTTAAAGTCTTGCCACTAAGCCTATGGCTCCATTGTGTCCTTACGTCATTCCCTTATAAAATTCTATAATAAACTCCTTTGCTACTAACTATGGCACATACATAGCTTCTTAATTCTTATACTGCTTTAAGTCTAGATCTTCTACCTATGCTTCCTAAATCCTTTATATCTAATCACTCTCTAGTAATTTATAAACTTGGCCTTCTCTGGTTACTGCAATCCTTAAATAATTATACCTAATTACTCCATCTAGATCCTTTTGCAGTAAAGCTCCTAATAGCTTTTCTTTACTTTATAGTTTGGCCTTTCTACTTAGAGCGTCTACTTATGTATTGTCTATACCCTTAGTATGCTAAATTTTAAAGTAATATTCTGCAAGTATCTCCGCCCACCTAACTTGTCTTTAGTTAAGTTCTTTTGTTATTAGGAACCCTATTAGGTTTTTATAATCTATTTTAACTACAAATAGTTTCTCTATACCTTATAAGAATGCCCTTCATTCCTTAAGTGCTGTAACTATACCTAACAACTCCTTGTTATAAATATCATAGTTTAGTTCTGGTGGTATTATCTTTTAACTATAGTACGCTACTAGATGCCATCCATCTACATGCTTCTGTAGTAGGCACGCTCCTAATGCAAAGTCTAATGCATCTATTTTTATAACCGTTTCTAACTTTAGCTGGTAGATCTTAAGGATTAGATCCTAGGTAAACAACTCCTTAAGTTCCTTAAACAACTTCTTTTATTTATTACCCCACATTTATAGTTCCTCCTTCTTAGTTAGTCTTATAAATAGCTTAATACTTTTTAACCACTATGCTATAAACCTCCTATAGTAGTTACAAAACCCTAGGAATAATCTTAACTATATTACATTCTCTAGTTCTTGCCAACTTACTATAGCTTTAAATTTCTTTAGGTCTATGCTGATTTTTCCTAGTTTAATAATAAATCCTATAAAATTGGTCTTCCTAGTAAAGAACTCGCATTTCTTAATTACTACTAGCATCTTTTCTTCTTATAGTCTCTTTAAGACCCATTTAACGTGTTCTCTATATTCTTCCTTACTTATTAAGTAGATAATAATATTGTTAAGGTATACTATAACAAACTTATTAAGGTGTTCTCCTAACACACTATTAATTCATTTCTAAAACGTTGCTAGTGCGTTTATAAGCCCAAACTGCATTACTAATGGCTTATATAGTCCTTCCTTTAACCTAAAGGCTACCTTCTATTTATTGCCTTTCTTAATCCTAATTTAATAATACGCCTACCTTAGATCTATCTTTATAAAGATCTTTACGTTGCCTATCCTGTCTTAGATTTCGCTAATTAAGGGTAAAGGATACCTATCCTTTCTAGTAATGCTATTTAACTGTCTATAGTTAATGCATATCCTAAGTTTTCCATTTTTCTTTAGGATGAACAGTACTGGATATCCTACTAATAACTATAACGGTCTAATATATCCCTTTTATAAGTTCTCCTAGATAAACTCCATAAGCGCCACTAACTTGGTTTTAGTAAGCTTGTAAATTAGAAAGAACTTTAAACTAGTTCCTGGTTCTAATTCTATCTTATAGTCCTATACTGCATATTTTAATAGCTTTTCACTTTCTAGTAACCATAGCCTTTTACCATACTTATAGTATCTCTTTAGTATATAACTTAAGCCTTGCTTAGTCTCTTTGTATATCGCTCCAACTTAGTACTATACTATCTTGGTTTGCTATTACATCTTATATTATTATATGTCTTTAATATCAACCTAACCTATTACCCAATTAATCTTTAGATTGTATTCCTATAACTAAGGTATTCCTAGTATTACCTCGTCCTTTCCCAACTTTAGAATATTAAATAACATCTTAACTTACCTTCCTTTAATAGTTAACTAAATAGGCCCTATTTTAAGATTAATAATGCCTCCTCTATAGGCTATCAGATCTCCTAAAATTATTATAAGTAGATATAGGTGTTCCTTCTGTCTGTATGGTAACCCTATCCTTTTTACTACTACTAGTAATATATGGTTCCTTATTGCTCCACTGTCTACTAACGCTTTAAACTGCTAATCTTACCACTTAATTTATAAATTTAGGTATTGTCCTTAAATTCCTTTAAGGGTCTAAGGCTCTACCACTAGCTCCCTCTGGTCCTATAGGCCTCCCCTTTTCCTAACTATTAGCTACTAGATCCTATCTATATTTAGTCCTCTTTAGGCTAATACTTAGTTTATTTCTTTTCCTCTACATACTATAGACAAGTGTTTTCTAGATAATTCCACCACTATTATCCCTCTAGGCATTCTTCTATAAGGAATCTTCCTAGCTAAAGTGTTAGGTCTTCTTAACTCTATACTTCTACTAAGTGCCATCTATGCATATACTTAGTGTTTCTATACTTTTAGTCTTCCGGTGCCCAATATATCCTTATTAAATACTTCCGGTTTTTGTCTTTTGGTACTCTATATATATTGCACATGTTATCCATATAAGCTATCTATAATAGTGTATAATGCGCTAAGTGACTTAGGTTAACTCTTGGTTTATCTCCCTCCTTAAGTTTAAACCTCTATCTAGCCAACCTGACTGTTAGTCTTTCATTTGCAAGTACTAAGATTTATTATTTACTTCTCCAGTCCCTAAATCCTTCTTCTAGGTTCCTTAACATTATAATTAATGCTCCTTTAATGTAACTTATGCGTTTCTCTATAATGGGTTAGTCTTAGACAACTTTCTTATTTAGCTATATATAGAAATCTTCCTATTTGTTACTGTGTCGTTACCTATACCACTTTCTATATAACTAGTTTAGTATATATAGTCTATCTGTTAAAAAGTACCTTATTATCGCTATGTCGTGACATCCTTTAGTATATCTTTCTTTAAATCTGGTTAGAATCCCTAGATCCTCTTCTTATTCCAGTTTATCTAACCATTTTGCTCTAGGCGTCCTTGCCTTAGGCCTATTAGTAATTCTCTATATAGGTGCTCTGTCCCTTATACGTCCTAGCGTAGCTAATCTCTTATCTAGCTTCTGCTCTTGCTATGCAATAATTCTTTGCCTAAACTTATCTATAGTTTCTTATTTTCTGCGTCTTATAGCTAGATCCTTAAAGTCGTCTTGCTTCTTAATCTCAGTATTAACTTTTTAATCTTTAGGCTAAACACTGCGTTCACCTAAAACTAACGTTCTTATTTGTTCCCCAAACTCATAGTATATAAACTTGCGTCTTATACTTATTTGTTTATTGCTTAACTAAGCTGTTACCCTTTCCCATCGGTTCTTGTCCGTTATAGGTTCTTAGGTATATCTTATCTCGTCTTAAGAATATTAAGCGTCTCGCATCTCTTCTTAAAAATCTTAAGCCTGTGGCCTTTTGCCTTTATTAAGTGGTAAGCTAGCACTAGCAGTTATCTGCTTGCTTAATTGTCTTTAGATATTACTCCTTCCATCTTATAAAGCAATGAATGCCGTATCTAATGGTGTTATAATACCTGTTACTAAACCGTGTTTTATGGTGGTCTTAATCTCTACTTCTATTGCGTTATTAAGGTTTAAGTGCCCCTAGTTGGCCTCTTTTTCGTCCTCGTCGCTATTAATTAATAAATACTCTAACCCCATTGTTATTATTACTAATCTTTATCTATATGTTACTGTAATATCTTAATCTAGCTTATAGAGTTAATCTTATTCTTTGTCTAACTCTCTGGTTCCTTTAAGTCCTCTTAACTCTAGCTTTTATAGCCAATAGCTTACGCCGTACTTGGCGTCCTTATAAATTTAGTATGCGTTATTATAACAAAACACGAAATGTTTAACCAAATATTCCTTAGTCCTACATAACATCCCTATATCCGTATTATCATACTCTAACAACCTAGTGCCCTTTACTATATAGTTACTCTAACCACCTCTGCAGTCTCTAGCAAAATAACCCTATTTTCCGCAATTTATATAAGCTCCTTTTTTAAACCATTCTTTTTATTATAGAGTCCACCTAAATGTTTTCTACTGTTAAGATCCCTGGTTTAGCCTCTGCTCCCTAGTCCTATAATTACTTAATCCTTAACCTCTAGGTTTCTATAATTTCTTATTCCATTTTCTAGATTCTTTAGTACCGCTTAGGTCTATTAGCTCTGCGCCATTTTATAGTTTTTAACTTTAGCTTTGTTAATACGTGCTCTGCGCCTTATATAACTATAGAACTCTATCTTGCCCTTTCTTAGCTTGTTCCCTTTAATAGATCCTATTATTAATCTTTATTATTTAATCTATTAACTCTCTTAGAGTATCCGCATCTTCTATTAGGATAATTACGTCCTAGACTTTAGCCCTAAGTCCCTATTTATACTATGCTATAAGCGCCTTATTATTCCACTTAACCTATATTGCAAGTGTCTAAAACTGTGTTATATACTTAATTGCTAAAGTGCGTTGTACTAGGTTTTATAGTTTTTATTCTGCGGTAGTTAATACTTTTAGATCACCAAATATCTATATTAACCTTTCTGTAAACCCATTCCAACTTATAAACATAAATTATACGTCTTGGTTAGCAGTTATTATCTCATTTACCTATATCTCCATAAGGTAAGGTTTAAACCACTTAAGTGCTCTTCCTGTTAAGAACAGTCCTGCATATACTACTTGGTCTACTAGCGTGACCAGCTTAGCTCCTTCTTATATAACCTTAAAGTACATCTATATTAGGAATCCTTTAAGTTTCAACTTCTCTCCTAAGAATCGTTTAATTAAGGGTAACTTAACCTTTACTGCTCCAATTCCGTTAATACGTTCCTTAAGTATCCTATTATTATCTGTCAATCAATTAACCATTTCTTATAACTAACCTATTGTGACTAGCTGCGAATCCGTGTCCCTTATACTAGTGTCTCCTAACCCTAAGGTTGTAGCTACTATAGACGTGGCCGTGACTGGTGCTTTCGGTAGCATACTGTTTAACTTGTTAATACTATAACTAGGTAGTGAATGTATAACAAAGCCTTATAGCAGGAACTACGGTGGACTTATTATTGGGCTAGGTGTGTAGATATTAAACGAGTTAATAATATAACAGTACAAGATAACAACTAGTGTGGAGTAGTTGCCTAACAGATTAACTCTAATTATATTCTAAGATTCACTACAAAGAGAGAACTATCTAGGTAGGGACTATGGTCCTTTAAATACACATCTGTACTCCTAAGAAATCCCTTCGCTACGTAAGGTGCGTGTTGTCTGTATTAAACGTGACATCCCTTACGTTTAACGCAGTTAATACATTTAATAACTACGTAACTTGCTTACTATTCCTTGTCACATGGTTCTATGGGATCCATTCTAGACCGTGCCTTAATTAACTAACTAGCTTATTCCAACTCCTCTCTAAGTAGCTATAACATCGTACTTAAAGCGTTCGTAATATATATAATTAATAATACCGTTATAACGGAACCTTGTAGCAGGAACTATGGTAGGTCCTATTATTAGGCTAGGTATATAGGTAAGAACAAATTAACAACGTAATAATAACTAGTAGAGTGGTTGCCTAATAGATTAACTCCAATTGTATTCTAAGATTCACTACAAAGAGAGAACTATCTGGGTAGGGACTGTGGTCCCCTAAATATATAACCATACGCCTAAGAAATCCCTTCGCTCTATAAAGTACGTGTGCTCTATATACTCTGTACAGATCACACAGATTATATAGATTATATAGATTACATTATATAACCTTAGCTACCATTCCTCATTATATAGTTTTACCAGATCTATCCTAAACCGTACCTATATTAACCAACTAGCTTCCTCCAACTCTTCTCTAAGTAGTTATAATATTGTACTTAAGCTATCCGTAATACTATCTCCCTCCTCTTTATCTTCGTCCTTAAAGATTCCTAATATCTCCAAGTTGTCTACTAGAGGTATAATGTCCGTTTAATTAATTTGGTTAATATCCTTACTTATTATACCTAAAGCTTCTTCTTCTTCTTTAACCCTTTGTTGTGCGCGTACGGTTTCCTCTATACTGTTACTAGGTGAGATAATGCCGTCTCCGTGTTCTTGTTGTGCGAAAGAGGGGCTAGTTTATATTGCACTAGCAAGTCCTTCTGCCTAACAACCATTCTTTTGTTCGGAGTGCACTAAAGTAAACGTTTAATTGTCCTGTAATGTTTATTCTGTTTCTAACACTAAGTATACGCGTCCTATAACTCTTAACAGTCTTTAAGTTCCCTAAGTAACTTATTATAGGGTCTCGTGTTTAATCTACTACTACAAAACTTAATAATAAGCTCTTAGCCTCCCTCGCGGAGCTTTAACGTACTTGTGCTACTTACAAGGCGTACTTGTCTGCCTTAGCACATCTTCTTCGTCTTAAGAAGGTTTGTAAGAAGGTTTATTCTAAGAAGTAGAAACTTATTTAACAAGGTCTATCTAAGCTAGGTAATAAGAGGGTAGAGCTTCTAGAGAAGGAAACAACTCTAAATAACATAGTAGTTGCTCCTTATAGGTCCCCCTTAGGTAACTCGTCCTTTGGTGATCCTTTTTTAATACTGCCTAACCTACTTTTTTTTAATACTCCTTTACCTTTCCCATAGCGTTCTTTAAGTTGCTTAGTGGTTCCTAGGTAGTCTCACTATAGCCTATTTACTTTACTTTATACCACATTTTATTATCTACATCCTTGTGACTAATGATCTTTGAAACTTGCCACTTATCCTCTTTCTGTCCTCTATACGTGTCTGCTTCGTATATTAGTGGTTTAATGTTTCCGTGTACTGGTTCTAGCATTGCAACGTATTATATAGGGTAGATCTTTATTTTAGCTAGTAGGTTTAACTTATACGTAACTAATAAAATTCCTTATACAATTTTAAAAGGTCCTAGTCTGACGTAGTCCAACTTCTTGCTTAGTTGTCAACTCTTAAAATTTTTGTATAGTAGCTACACTTTATCTCCCTTTTTAAGATCTAGTCCCTCAGATCTCTTAGCATTATAGTACCTTTTCATTCGTTCTTGTACTAGTTTAGCTGTTTCTTTAAGGTCTGTATAAAGATTTATTAATATCTCTATTCTTTACTTAGCTGTGCTACTTGTCTTCTTTGCTTAATATAGTAATAATAATGTTCTTAGTTCGTACCCGTAATTCACCTTAAACGGTAATGTCCCCGTTCCTTCTTATAGTGTTGCATTGTATGCAAACTGTATAACTAGTAATAACGATACCCAATTGTTCTGTGCATGGTTAATATAATGTCTTAGATACTGTTCTAGTGTCTAGTTTAGTCTTTCCATTTATCTATCCGTCTGCGGATAATACGCTATAGAGGTTACTACGCGAACTCCTTATTCTGCTAGAAACACTTCCTAAAATACTACTATAAATCTTGGATCTTTGTCTGATATAATTTTATCTAGTACTCTATGTCTTACAAATACTTCTTTTATATAGATTCTAGCGATATCCTCTACTAATATCTCTTTTATGTATGCTATAAAGTATCCCCACTTTATAAGCTTGTCCACTATTACTAAAATCGCGTTATAATCTTGTCCCGTAATAGGATCTCTTAACTTTAGTAACTTAACAATAAAGTCCTATAATATAACCTCCCATAGTCTTCCTGGTACTTCAATAGGTTATAGCCCTCTATACGGCTTATGCCTTATTGGTTTGTTCCTTTGGCAATTTAGATATTCCTTTATAACTTATTTCGCTAGTCCCTAGATTCCTTAAATAATATATTCCTCTTAAAGTCTTAATACTAGTCCTGTAGACCCGTTATGTCCTTATATTATTCCCTTATAGAACTCCTTAATAAATTCTTCTGTGATAGACTTAGGCATATACGTTGCTTCTTTGTTTTTATATTGCTTTAAGTCTAGATCCTCTACCTATGCTTTTTAGATCTTCTATATCTAATTACTCTTTAGTAATTTATAAACCTAACTTTCTTTAGTTGCTATAATTCTTGGATAATTATACCTAATTAATCCATCTTAATCCTTTTGCAATAAAGCTCCTAATGGCTTTTTATTACTTTATAGTTCAGCCTTTCTACTTAGAGCGTCTGCTCGTGTATTATCTGTACCCTTAGTATACTAAATTTCGAAATAGTATTTTATAAGCATTTCCGCCTATCTAACCTGTCTTTGGTTAAGTTCCTTTATTATTAGGAATCCTGTAAGGTTCTTATAGTCTGTCTTAACCATAAATGGTTTCTCTGTGCCTTGTAAGAATGCTCTCTATTCTTTAAGTGCTGTAACTATGCCTAGCAACTCCTTGTTATAAATGTTGTAGTTTAACTCTGGTGGTGTTATCTTCTAACTATAGTATGCTACTGGATGCTATGCGTCCTAGTGCTTTTGTAGTAAATATGCTCCTAGTATAAAGTCTAATACGTCTATCTTAATAACTGTTTCTAACCTTGGTTAATAGATCTTGAGGACTGGTTCCTAGGTAAACAACTCCTTAAGTTCCTGGAACAGCTTCTTCTATTTACTACTTTAAACCCACGGTTTCTCTTTCTTTGTTAGCCTTATAAACGGCTTAATGCTTTTTAACTACTATACTATAAACCTCCTATAGTAGTTGTAAAACCCTAGAAACGATCTTAACTGTATAATATTCTCTGGTTCTTACTAGCTTACTATAGCTTTAACTTTCTTTAGGTCTATACTAATTTTTCCTAGTTTAATAATAAACCCTATAAAATTGGTCTTCCTTATAAAGAACTCGTATTTTTTAATTGCTACTAGCATCTGTTCTTTTTGTAGTCTCTTTAAGACCTATTTAATGTGTTCTCCATGTTCTTCCTTACTTATTAAGTAGATGATAATATTATTAAGATATACTATAATAAACTTATTAAGGTGTTCTCCTAATATATTATTAATTCGCTTCTAGAACGTTGCTAGTGCGTTTATAAGCCTAAATTGCATAACTAATAGTTTATATAGTCCTTCCTTTGACCTAAAAGCTGCCTTCTATTTGTCGCCTTTCTTAATTTGGATCTAATGGTACGCCCACCTTAGATCTATCTTTGTAAAGATTTACGCATTGCCTATCCTGTCTTAGATTTCGCTAATTAAGGGTAAAGGATACTTATCCTTTCTAGTAATGCTGTTTAACTATCTATAGTCTATATACATCCTAAGTTTTCCGTTTTTCTTTGGGATAAATAGTACTGGATATCCTACTAATGACTATAACGGTCTAATATATCCCTTTTATAAATTCTCCTGAATAAACTCCTTAAGCGCTACTAACTCTGTTTTAGTAAGCTTATAGATTAGAAAGAATTTTAGACTTATTCCCTCTTCTAATTCTATCTTATAGTCCCATGCTGTATGTTCTAATAGCTTTTTACTTTCTAGTAACTATAACTTTTTACCATACTTGTGGTATCTCTTTAGTATATAACTTAAGCCTTGCTTAGTCTCTTTATATATTGCTCTAACTTGGTACTATACCAACTTGGCTTGCTGTCGCATTTTACGCCGTTAAGTATCCTTAATATTAACCTGACCTATAACCTAATTAATCTTTGGATTGTATTTCTATAACTAAGGTATTTCTAGTATCGCCTTATTCTGTCCTAATAGTAGGATATTAAAAGATATTCTTACTAGTCTTCCTTTAATAGTTAGCTGAATAGGTCCTGTTTTAAGATTAATAATGCCTCCTTTATAGGCTATCTGATCTCCTAAAATTGTTGTAAGTGGATATGGGTGTTTCTTTTATCTATATAGTAACCCTATCCTTTCTACTGCCTTTGGTAATATGTGGTTTCTAGTTGCTCCACTATCTACTAATGCTTTAAACTGTTAATCTTGCTATTTAACTTATAAATTTAGGTGTTATTTTTAAATTTTTTTAAGTGTCTAAGGCTCTAATACTGGTTTCCTCTAGTTTTGTACGCCTCCCCTTTTCCTAACTATTGACTGCTAGATCCTACTTATACTTAGTCTAACTTAGGCCAATACTTAGTTTGTTTTTTTTCCTTTATATGCTATAGATAAGTGTTCTTTGGGTACTCCTACTACTATTATCTATCTAGGTATTCTTCTATAAGGAATCTTCCTGGTTAAAGTATTAAGTCTTCCTAAACCGCTTTTCTTCTAGTGCCTAATATATCCTTACTAGGTACTTCTGGTTCTTGTTTTTTAGTGCTCTATGTATGTTATATATATTATCTACACAAGCTATCTATAATAGTGTATAATGCGCTGTATATTTTAGGTTAACTCTTAGTTTATCTTTATTCTTAAGTTTAAACCTATACCTAGTTAACCTAACTACTGGTATCTCTGCTGCGGGTATTAAAATTTATTATTTACTTTTCTAATCCCTAGATCCTTCTTCTAGGTTCCTTAATATTATAATTAATGCTCTTTTAATATAACTTATATGTTTCTCCGTAATGGGTTAGTTTTAGACTACCTTTTTATCTAGCTATATATAAAAGTCTTCTTATTTATTGTTATGTTGTTGCCTATACCACTTTCTGTATAACTGGTTTAGTGTGTATGGTTTGTCTATAAGAAAGTACCTTATTATTGCTGTATTGTGATATCCTTTGGTATGTCTTTCTTTAAACCTAGTTAGGATGTCTAGATTCTCTTCTTATTCCAATTCTTCTAACCACTTTGCCCTAGGTGTCCCTGCACTTGGCCTATTAGTAATTCTTTATATAGGTGCTCTGTCCCTTCTATGGTTTAATATGCTAGATCTTTGGTCTAGTTTCTGCTCTTGCTATATAATAATTCTTGTTCTAAACTTATCCATAGTTTCTTATTTTCTGTGTCTTATAGCTAGATTTTAGAAGTTATCTTACTTCTTAATCCTTATATTAACTGTTTAATCTTTAGGCTAAATACTATATTTACCTGGGATTGCTAATGTTCTTATTTGTTCCCTAAACTTGTAGTTCTTAAACTTGCGTCCTATACTTATTTATTTGTTACTAAACTAAGTTATTACCCTTTCCTATTGGTTTTCGTCCGTTATGGGTCCTTAGGTGTGTCTTATCTCGTCTTAAGAATCTTAAGCTTCTTATATCTCTTCTTAAGAATCTTAAGCCTGTGGCCTTTTGCCTTTATTAAGTAATAAGCTGGTACTAGTAGTTATCTACTTACCTAGTTTCTTTTAAACGTTGCTTCTATTGTTTTATAAAGCGATGGAAATTGTATCTAATGGTGTTATAATATCCGTTACTAAACCTTGTTTAGTAATGGTCTTAGTCTCTACTTCTATTTTAACTTCTTTGAGGTTTATATACTTCTAGTAAGCTGCCTTTATTGCCTTATTATTGGTGAATGCTTCGCCTATATTAAACTTATTGTCTTTAATGTCCGATCTATAAGCTAGTTTGTTGGTTTCTTTAAACTTAGGTAATAATGGCTCCTATAGCTAATAGCTTGCGCCGTACTTAGCGTCCTTATAAATTTGGTATGCGTTATTGTAATAATACGTAAAACTGTTAATTAAATATTCTTTTGTTCCTTATAGTGTACTATTATCCCTCTGTATGTATGTGCTATCTGCTGGTCTTGTTTCCTTTATTATATAGTTACTCTAACCACCTTTATAGTCTCTGGCGAAATAACCTTATTTTCTATAATTTATGTAAGCTCCATCTTTAAACTACTAATTTTACTATAGAGTCCGCCTAAATGTTTTCTACTACTAAGATCCCTAGTTTAGCCTCTACTTCTTAGTCCTTTAATTACTAGATTCTTAACCTCTGGGTTTCTATAGTTTCTTTTCTTATCTTTAGGTTTCTTTGGTACCGCTTAGGTCTATTAGCTCTACGCTATTCTATAGTTTTTAACTCTATGTTGGTTGTTATATACTCTGCGTTTTATATAACTATGGAACTTTGTCTTACCCTTTTTTAGCTTGTTCCCTTTAATAGATCCTATTATTAATCTTTATTAACTAATCTATTAAGTCTTATAGACTTTCCGTATCTTCTATTAGGATGATTGCGTCCTAGACTTTAGCCTTAAGTCCCTATTTATACTGTGCTATAAGCGCCCTGTTATTCCACTTAACCTATATGGCTAGTATTTAAAACTGTGTGGTATACTTAATTACTAAAGTGTGTTATACTAAGTTCTAAAGCTTTTGTTCTGCTGTGGTTATGGCCTCTGTGTCTCTAAATATCTGTGTTAACTATTCTATAAACCCATTTTAACTGGCAAATATATACCGTATGTTTTGGTTAGTAGTTGTTATGCTATTAGCCTATATCTTGGTAAGGTATAGTTCAAACCACTTAAGTGCCCTCCCTGTTAGGAATAACCCTGCGTAGGCTACTTAATCTAATGATATTGCTAACTTCGCTCCTTCTTGCATAACCTTAAAGTATATTTGCGTAAGAAATCCCTTAAGCTTTAACTTCTCTCCTAAGAATTGTTTAATTAAAGGTAACTTAATCTTTACTGCTTTAATTCCATTAATGCGTTCTTTAAGTATCCTACTATTGTCCTGTAAGTGATTAATTATTTCCTATAACTAACCTTGTGTAACTACTTAAGAATCTGTGTCCGCTATACTAGTGTCTCCTAACCCTAAGGTTGTGGCTGCCGTTGACGTCGTCGTAACTAGTGCTTTGGGTGGCATATTGTTTAACTTTATTTAATACTATAACCTTGGTAGTGAATGTGTAACGGAACCTTATAGCAGGAACTACGGTGGGTCCTATTATTAGGCTGGGTATATAGGTAAGAACAAATTAACAACGTAATAATAACTGGTAGAGTGGTTGCCTAATAGATTAACTCTAATTGTATTCTAAGATTTACTATAAAGAGAGAACTATCTGGGTAGGGACTGTGGTCCTTTAAATACATAACTATACGCCTAAGAAATCCCTTCGCTCTATAAAGTATATGTGCTCTATATGCTCTGTATAGATTACACAGATTATATAGATTATATAGATTATATTACGTGACCTCGGCTACTATTTCTCGTTACATAGTTTTACCGGATCCATCCTGGACCGTACCTGTATTAACTAACTAGCTTCCTCCGACTCTTCTCCAAGTAGTCGTAACATCGTACTTAAGCTGTCCGTAATAACCGTAGTATAGCTCTGCCCTAATGGCGACCTAAATGTAATTAAATTGCTATCTAAAGGCTTTCTAGTAGAAGTTAAGGGGGATTATACGCGATTAAGCTAGTAATACTTTAGGCTAACCGTAGATCGCTGCGATATAAGTAGGTTCCATTAATAGAGATTAGAAGGTTGGACGCCATTAAAGAGATGCAGCTGCCCTAGAGGTTATCTAACTGCTATTTAATGGCTATCTAAAGAACTAACTGCTAGCTTTTAAAGCTATAGCTACTACCCTTATTTCTAGATTAAATATAACCTTAAGCTTTGGCTTAGAGATCCTATATAATCTTATAAGCTATGGCTTACCTTAAGAGCTTTGGATTTAAGATTTTATACAATCTTTTTACGGAGCTACGGCTCCAATCTAGAGACTCTTTAGCTATTAGCCTAAGGGCTGCCAAGACTTAACTATAGGTGGTTATCTTTTATAGAGCTACGGCTCGCTAAAGAGCTTTAGCTCTAAGATTAAAGGTAATCTCTAAGATTATAGGTGGTCTTATAAGTTACTACTTACTTTAAGAGCTACGGCTTTAAATCGTTCGCGATCGCTTAAGGGCTACGGCCTAACCTAAAGACTCTTTAGCTATTAGCTAAAGGGCTACCAAGACTTAATTATAGGCGATTATCTCTTATAGAGCTATGGCTCGCCTAAGAGCTTTGGCTTAGAGATCCTATATAATCTTATAAGCTACGGCTTACCTTAAGAGCTATAGTTCGCCTAAGAGTATAGCGACGGCTTACTCTTAAGCTATGGCTTTAATTTAAAGCTACAGCTAGATTAAAAAGCTATAGCTTTAAGATTAATTATATATAATTAAATTTTACCCTATTAGTGGATACTCTTTTTCTTTCTAAAAGACCTTTTTTCCCACTAGGTTTTAGTTATAGGTTAAGGTCTTTATTAAGGCTGCTTAGTTGCTTTAAGAGCTATAGCTCGCCTAAGAGAATGGCAGCAGCTCTTAGATTCTATATAATCTCTTAGGCTATGGTTAAACTTGCCAATATAACTCCGTTATAATAGCGTAATTTAAAAAGAAAAAATACACGTATAAGCTATTTAGCTATTACTTCCTTATAAAAACTAATTATGTGGCTAGAGGAAGGCAATTAGGAGCTATAGCTCTAACCTAGAGACTTTCTGGTTATTAGCTAAAAGGGCTACAAAGACCTAATTATAGGCAATTATCTTAGAGCTATAGCTTTAAGAGCTATAGCTTACCTTAATTCTACGCGATTAAGCTGGCTCTAAGTAGAGATTGTCTAGCTATTAGCTAAAGAGCTGCCGAGACTTAACTATATATAGTTGTCTCTTTAAGACTGATCGTATACGATTAAGTCTTATCCTACTAGCAAACGCTTTTTTTCTTTCTAAATAGGACTTTTTTCCTACTAGGTTTTAGCTATAGGTTAAGGTTTTTATTAAGGCTACTTAGCTAGTCTTTTTCCCTATTTCCCTATATAAGTAAGGCTTCTATATTGCTTACCTTCCTTTATATATAGAAATTAACTTATTTAGGTATATGGGTTATGGGCCGGCCCTAATAAGGAGGGGGTAATATAAGGGATCTTTTGGCTCCTTACTTAGGTATATGCCTAGGGGCTCTTAAAAGCTACTAAGGCTAGCCTTCGGCTAGTCCTTAGCACCTCCTTATAAGCTCCTTAGGCCTACAACCCTTTCCCCCTTATTAGTTTGTCTCTATACAAGGTTATTACTTACCCTTATTACTATATCGTCCTTTTCTATTAACTCTCCTATAACTTATACTTGGCTTACCTACTCCCTACTATATTATAAGCGTATTATTATTCTATTTAACTTAGGTTATAAGTATCTAAAACTGCGTTATATACTTAATTACTAAAGTCCGCTATATTAAGTTCTAAAATTTTCTTTCCGCTATAGCTGTTACCTTAAAGTCCCTAAATATTTAAATTAATTAATCTGTAAACCCGTTCTAGTTAGAGAATATATATTATACTTCCTAATTAGTAGTTAATATACCGTTTATATATATTTCGGTAAGGTAGGATTTAAACTACTTAAGTACTCTTCCTATTAGGAATAGTCCCATATATATTACTTAATCTATAGATATTACTAGTTTCGCTTCTTCTTATATAACCTTAAAATATATCTATATAAAAAATCCTTTAAGTTTTAACTTCTCCCCTAAGAATTGTTTAATTAATAATAGCTTAGCCAGTTAGTCTATATTCTTTTTCTGTTTACTATATAGATATCTCTTTAAGTCTTTTATACCTTCTTAGGTAGGTACTAGGTAGCCACTAGAAAGCCCTTAGCCTTAGCTAGGTTATAAAAGATTTTATTTAGCTTAAATTAAGCTTTACTAAATTTAGACTTACCTCTAGAGGTTTCTAATATACTTATTAGTAGCTCCTTCCCATATAGCTTTTAAGAGCCTAGCGGTAGCTTCCTAATATTCTTCTTAAAGAAAATTAGTATAGGGCTCTTAACTTTCTAAACTTAGGCCTAGGGAAGCTCCGGCTATAGAGGTAGTATTAGTATTAGTAGCTAGTATAGGCTTCCTAATAAGGCTTAGGTCTTAAGTTAGTATTTAAGTTAAATTACCTAAAGGGGTAGGTCTGCTTAGCTTATAAGCAGTTTATATACTACTACTATACTAATTATAGGCTAATAGTCTTCCGGGAGGGTTTTAGTTAGATCCTTAATTAGATATATTAGTATATTTCTCTAGCATTTCTAGCTTAAGGAAAGATCTTAATATTACCTTTAGCGCTTAATCTTCTAATTGGCTTAAGTAGGGCTAAAGGGGTTCTAGCTACTTTTTAGTAGTATTACGGCCGTTATAGAGGGTATTTGCGTTTTCCTTAGCGTTTTTAGTAACTGTAGGTGTATAAGAGTCTTTAAGCTTCTAGTGCATCTAGGTATTAAGGCTTGTTTAGCTACCTTACCTAAAGGTTTATATTATTACAATCTCTTACTATTAGAGTGACCTTCCTGCCTTAATGCGACGGCTTTCTATAAGGTATTTATAGAGTTTCTATTTAGTTATTGCGGGATTTTTAAAAAAGGAAAGATAGGTATAAATAAAAGATATAAATTAATAATCTAGTCCTTAAAGCCAACTACCCTTCTAAATAGAGTATAAAGGTTTTAAATATAAGGGGGCTTTATAAGTAGGGGGCTAAAAGGACACAATTATGGAATAGAATAGATTAGTAAAAGAGACAAATCCTTAAGGAGGTAATATAAGGGATATTATTGCGGACACCTTAAGTTACCCTTAAGACAACCTCCGGACGCCCCTTAGATAGTCGCCGGTCACGTGCTAGAGGTATATACCTATAGTATATAGTCTCTACGATCCCTAAGGCCTTACCTCCTTAAAGATTTATCTCTCTTACCAATCTATCCTATTCTATAATTATGTCCTTATAGCCCCCTGTCTACAAAGTCCCCTTATATTTAAATCCTTTCTACTTTATTTAGAAGGGCAGCTGGCTTTAAGGACTAGATTGTTTATTTATATCTTTTATTTATATCCATTATTCCTCCCTTAAAATCTCGCAATAACCTAATAAAAACTTTATAAATACCTTATAGAAAGCCGTCGCGCTAAGGCAGGAAGGTCCCTCTAATAGTAAGAAATTGTAATAATATAAACCTCTAAGCAAGATGGCTAAATAAGCCCTAATACCTAGATGCACTAAGAGCTTAAAGACTCTTGTATACCTATGATTACTAGCAACGCTAAGGAAAATATAAATACCCTCTATAATGGTTATAATACTACTAGAAAGTAGCCAAAACCTCTCTAGCCCCCCTTAGGCTAATTAGAAGATTAAGCGCTAGAGGTAACTCTAAGATCTTCCCCTAAATTAAAAATACTAGAGGAATATACTAACGCGCCTAATTAGGGACCTAACTAGAACCCTCCCAGAAGACCACTAGCCTATAATTAGCATAGTAGTAACATATAGACTGCTTATAAGCTAAGTGGGCCTACCCCTTTAGGTAATCTAACCTAACTACTAACTTAAGACTTAAGCCTTATAGGGAAACCCGTATTAGCTATTAGTACTAATACTACCTCTATAGCTAAAGCTTCCCTAGGTCCAAGGTTAGAAAGTTAAGAGCTCTATACCAATTTTCTCTAAGGAGGATATTGGGAAGCTATTATAAGGCTTTTGGAAGCCATATAGGAAGGAGCTATTAATAAATATATTAGAAACCTCTAGGGGTAGGTCTAGATCTAGTAGAGCTTAATCTAGGCTAGATAAAATCTTTTATAACCTAGTTAAGGCTAAGGGCCTTTTAGGGGCTACCTAGTACCTATTTAAGAAGGTGTGGAAGACTTAGAGAGGTATCTATGCAGTAAATAGAAAAAGGATATGGACTGACTGGCTAAGGCCTTTAGTGGTTTAGAACTCCGCTATAGACCTAACGCCCAACAGCTGGACAACTAGGTTTATAAAGTAGATAACTTCTTTAAGATGCTGATAATATAAGACAATACCAAAGAGCGTGCTTAATAGATTATTAGTAAGATTAAAGACCGATCCCTAAACCAGATTATACTTAATTAGCTTAATAAAGAGTAAATTACTATATAGCCGCAGCTGTAACCCTTCTTAAAGAAATGGACTTAAGATCTATATATTATATAATATAATAATATAGAACTATTCTGGAATGGGATATAGCTTAACCGCTATGATTTCCGCCAGTTTATAAACTTTATAGAAACTTGTACTTAATTAATAGATCTAGAACCCTTTAAAAATAAGGACGGTAGCATCTATAAGAAGGAGAAGATTAAATTTATCTGGGCTAGAATTAAGCTAGTAATTTATAACGAAATAAAGTGTATAGGAGCCCTATCGCGGATTATTATATATACGGATTTTAAACAAGCGGTTCTAAATGCTAAGGATATAGTGAGGAACTAGACCTCTTCTAGTAAGAAGCTAGGGGGTAACTAGAAGTATAGGCACTCTAGTAGTAATATAGGGCAGACCCAAGCTCTAAAGAAGCCATTCTTAAAGAGAAATCCAGAATAGTTAAAGTTAGGGACCTTAAGCAATGGGAAAGATTCCTAGGGCCAACCTAATACCCGTCTGGCATCCTTATAGGAACACTCTAAAAAGTTAAGAGAAAACTTTTTTAGAGGAAAACCTAATTAGAAAATAAGTAGGGCGATAATTATACTAATAATCTAAAAAAAGAAAAGCCCTAGTTGCGGACCTCTCCTAGCTATAATTAGGGCAAGATATAGAAGGAGAGACTCTCTATATTGCTGTTAAGCTAGAAATAGTACTCCCTATAGGCGAGGTACGTCAGTTCTAAGCACTATATAATAGCAGCGCCGAAATTAATCTTATATAATATAATTTGGTAAAAGAGCATAAGCTTATCTTATTGCTAAGGTAGCAGAAACCTACTGTAGGGTTCCTAGATAAGCATTAGATTAAATTATACAGTGCCTATAAGCTTATGGTATTAGTGGCCGATATATATAACCATATTAAGGTAGTTGGTCCGCAACCCTTCTAGGCGGCTAACTTTGTAGGCTATAACCTTATTTTTAGATATCCTTAGCTTATAGAAGCAGATTTTAAGATACGCTTTAAAATAGGAGCTTTTAAATAGTAGAACAATAAAGAATTAAAAGGGTGTATTTTACTAATAAGCTTAAAAAATATCTTAGAAGATATAGCTCTAGGAGAAATAGTATACGCTCTATACCTAAAGGAGTATTAGATCTAACCCCTATTCTATAGCAAGATAGATATAGAGCCTAGTATAGGCAATAACCCTTCTATAATAGATACCCTATAGGGAACTTCTAGATAGGTTATAGAGTCACTATAGGGAGGCGGTAATCTTAAAGATCCCATAAAATACTTCTACTGCTATAGGTTATTCTGGCTTAAGTAATACGCAGGGAGTATACTATAATACCTTAAACGCTATGTTAAAGAGTTCCCTACCCTCTACTAGCTACTATATAAAACTGCTTAATATATAGTGGCAACTATGTATAAACAGCCACTATAGCGCGTAATGCTGCCTGCGAGCGTCCTAAGGAACCTCTAAAACCTACCTAATAATAATATGGAGGACAAGCGCGACCCCAACCTATTAAAAATTCCGTTAGGCCTAAGGGACTTACTTAGGGTATTTTTAGGTAAATAAGCTAAAGTCCTTTAGTAGAACGCGGAATATAATTATATAATTAATTTAGAAGAAGGTAAATAACCGCCAAACCTTCCTATCTATAACCTCTCTTATAAAGAGCTTAAGATTCTATAGGAGTACCTTAATGGCTTATTAGAAAAGGGATTGATACAGCCTAGTAAGTTGCTAGTAGGCGCGCCAATCCTCTTTGTTCCAAAACTAGATAGAACTATAAGGCTATATATAAACTATCGCGGTCTTAATAAGATTATAATTAAGAACTATTACCCGCTACTACTGGTTAGTAAAATGCTAGATTAATTATTTAGGACGAAGATCTTTATAAAGCTAGATCTATAAGACGTCTATTATAAGCTTTATATTAAAGAAGGGGATAAGTAGAAGACCGCTTTTAAACCCTAATACAGCTACTTTAAGTATTTAGTAATGCCCTTTAGGCTAGCCAATATACCTATAATATTTTAATTGTATATTTACAGAGCCTTAGGGGGACTAGTTAACCATATATGTATTATCTATTTAGATAACATTCTAATCTACTTAGAAGATAAGAATTAGTATAAGCAACACGTCCGCGAAGTGCTGGAATATTTAGATAATTGGGGCCTCTACGCCAAAGTGTTAAAGTATATCTTTAATACCAAACAAGTCAAGTTCCTAGGTTATATTATAACGCCTATAGGTGTAGTTATGGACCTAGTATAGGTGTAGATAATTTAAAAGTGGCCAGAGCCAAAGAGCTACTAGGATATTTAAGTGTTTTTAGGCTTTGCTAATTTCTATAGGCGCTTTATCTATAACTACTTAGACATTACCTAATACCTATCTAACTATATTACTAAAGTTTTCTAAGACCTGGCCTAGAAAGTAAAAAGCTTAAAGGTAGGAAGGAAGAAAACTAAGAAGGGACTAACTAAATAGTATAAACCATGGATATGGCCCAGAAAGGTATAGAAAGCCTTTTAGAAACTACACATAAAGTTTATAGAAGCTCTACTATTATAGCATTTTAACCTAAATTAGCTACTAATAATAGTTACTAATGCATTAAATTTTGCCCTTATTGGTATTCTACTATAACCTAATAGGCATCTAGATGCTACCTAGCTCTACTAAAGACTGGTAGCATTCTATAGCAGAAAATTCTAAGGACCTAAAGTTAGGTATTATACCTATAATAAGGAACTACTGGCCATAGTTAACTGCTTTAAATAGTGGCAACACTACCTTAAGTATGTAAGCCATACCACTTATATACTCTTAGATTATTATAATCTACGCTACTTTATAACTATAAAGGAGCTTATACTTTAATAAGCCAGATAGGCAGAGGAGCTTACGCGATTTAACTTTAAGATTAAATATAAGCTAGGGGAAAATAATCCTGTTAATAGACCGTTACGACGGCTAGACTATACTAAAGGCTTTAAAATAGGAGAAGGAAAATAGATAATAGATATCCTACTCCCTATATTATAGAATAAGCTCTAGGTATAGGATGCTTAAGTACCTATAGCTCTATATACTAAGTCTTAGGTGGTATAAACCCTATTAGTCTCTACTAATGTTTTAGCTAGTACCCAGACCGTTGCTAATAAGGGTCTAAAAATACCTAGATAGGATATCCCTAATATAAGTTTAAAACTTAGTAATATACTACCCTTAATTACTAAGCTATCCCCTTAAACTAAAAGTGAAGCTATAAAGTAATTAGAACCTAGAGCCCTATAAAGACTAAAGGACTTTAACCTTATAGCGGCCTTCCTAATATATACGCACTAAGAAGTTATAAGATCTATAGTACTATCTAGTTTTGTACTTAGAGTAGTATAAGGCAAAACAGCTTTTACCTAAGAACTATCTGAAAGGTTAACGGATTTTATCTATAAGGTGTAATAGAGGGACGCCTTCTATGCTATCTTTAATATAGAAGTAGATTAGAAATATAATGGAAAGAAAGCTATAAGGCGCTAAAATTAGGAACTAGACCTAATGGGCCTACTATATAAAAATGGCAAGGTTTAGGTACTATAAGAAGTAAATCTATAATAGAAAATTCTTATAAAGAATCATAATAATCCTCTAGGCGGCCACTATGGTTAAGTTAAGATAGTGGAATTACTTTAACGCAAATACTATTGGCTAAAGCTTAAGCAGGAAGTAAAGGAGTATATTAGCTATTGTAAGAAGTGTTAAGTATATAAAATCTAAAGGTATAAGCTATGGGGTTTACTTAAATTGGTTCCTCCCGCTAGCAAACCATAGCAATATTACGCTATAAATTTTATTACGGATCTTCCGCTATTAAAGGATAAGTAAGGATTGTCACGGGACTGCCCGTTACATGCACTACGCGGTGCGCGTAGCTGGCGTCATGGGATTCCTTTCTTTGTTTGTTTACTTTCGTCCTTATTCGATATCGCTCGGCAGCTAGTTTGTCCGTCCCAATTGCCCCTATATAGATTCGCCCGCAGCTACATTCTTGTTGAGCTCTCCAGCAATCCTCTTAAGTCTCCACGACAGCCATACGTAGCTATCAATTCTATGAATCTGATGCTTGTTCATCTAGCGTTTGCATGTGATACTTCGTCATCGTGACAAGGATAAATATACAATTTAGTCCTAGTACTTATTAATAGGTTTTTGAAGTACGTCTAATACCTTCCTATTAATAAGATAATTAATATATAAGCGCTTACTAGCCTAATTAAGGAGAAATGCTTTCTTAAAGTAGATTAGCCGTACTCTATTATTACTAATAGGGACAGCGTCTTTATAAGTCAGTACTAGTTAGATCTATGCTTTTATTTAAAGATAGACTACCACTATAATATGGCTTTTTATTTATAGATAGATGGGTAAATAAAACGCCAGAACTAGGAACTGGAGTCTTATCTATAAATATATTTAAACTACTAGCAAGATAATTGTGTAAGCTATTTCTATATATAGAGTTGTAACGGCTCACACAAATGCCTCTAAACTAAAGCTTGTGGATTGCTATCTAATAAAGATACTAAGCTAAGGAGGAGGAAAAGTGGCCGCGAGGGCTTGTGTAAACAAATAGGTAGCGTGGGCCGCTAAGGCGCTAACAGTAGACGAGCCAATAGTAGGCGAGCAAACAGTAAGAAACAGTATTAGACAGTATTAGACAGTACCAAACAGTATGCCAGGTGGCAGAATATGGCAGACCTTGACAGGATTTGGCAGGTAACGCGCTCTAGTACCGTTATATTGTGGTGGGGTAAAATGTCCCATGCTTAGTGTCTTGGCATTTTCCTGTATTTATTGAGCTTCGGCTTTCCTCCTTCTTTCCTCCTTATCTCACATACAATCACGACCCTACCAGTTCACGGAATACATTCTTTTCTTTCTTTATTACCGACAGAGAGACAGACTGACTGACTGACTGACTGACTGACTGATAGATAGATAGTACCGTGACTTTCCTATCTAAGAGACACCGTACCCTTCCACAATATCACCCCCCCCCCTTCTTAAAAAAAGCCTGCCCTTAGGCATTGTCCAAGCTCCCTATTATTATCCAAATTATTATAATTATCTAACCCTTCTTCCCGGTATTTAACCCAGCTGTCTGATTTATGTAGTGGTCTAGGAAGATTAGGGTAGGCTAGGTGGAAGTCCCGTAGCTTATAGGGGGAGTACTTAAAATTAGATACGGGGTACTACTTTAGGTTATTGTTATGGCCTACCCAGCTTATGTGGTATTTTAAGACATTACAGACCTTTTTTACTACTAGGATTTCTTTAACTTCCTATTCTTCGTTCTTTATAATCTAGATTAGCGATAGGGGGTTGTTATACTGTCTAGGTAGTGGGTTACCTATATCTTTTTATAGCCGGTCTAGAGGGAAGACGGGGTAGATCTTTATTAATTCTAGTAGCTTAACCTTAAAAGAGTATCCTACCTTTTAAAGAGTCTTGTATAGGCCAGCTATTTAATAGTCTAGCTTGTGGCTTGGCCTCTAGGTTTTCTAGTTCTTTATTAACACCCATACCTTATCTCCTACTTAGAAGTCTACCTTATAATAATATTAGTTTATATTAAACTCCTTCTTCTCTTACGCCTTTTTTATAATTATTTAAGCAGTCTCCTAGGCTCTATATATTCTCTTAGTAAATGCACAGGCCTCTTTATAACTAAGGCGTTCGCGGGCTGTAGTGGGTTTAGTAGGCCTATCCCAATTAAAGGACGTTTATAGTATATACCCATAGAGCAGTTTAAATGGGGACATCCCTATACTATTATAGGGGAGTGTAAGCTATGCGTAGTCCATTATAGGCAGTAATTCCAACCAGTTGTCCTAATAGTAGTCTATAAAGGGATATAGTTATTAGTTAAGGTACTGGTTTATAATCTTAGTTTAACTATTAATTTAGGGGTGGAATGTAGTAGAAAGCTTAATCTTAATCCTAAGGATACAGTAGAATTTATTCTAGAAATCTAATATAAACTAGGGACTATGGTTAGAGATAATTAATTTAGGGGCACTATAGAATTAATATATATTATCGACATAGAGGCGGGCCATATCCTTTACAGCTATGGTCTTAAAATATAGGAGGGAGATAAATTGCTTATATAATCAGTTGATTACTATAAAGGCCGCATTATAGCTGTGGGCGTCCTTTAGAAATAACTTAAAGTCTATTATAATATATTGCTAAGGGCGTTCTAAAACTGGCAGTAGTTATAGCCACCCAGGAGTTTAATCCCTAGGGGCATCTGCGCGTTTATAGGTGTGGTAGTTCTTAACAAATCGTGCTATATTAGGTAGAAGTCCTTACCAGTAGTAATAGGGCGCTAGTAGTTAGTGGGTCTTGTCTTAACTAGGGTGCGCTATAGAGACTTAACAGTGGGCTTTATAGATTAGCTTTGTCCGTAGGTTGTTAATGTCTGGAACTATAAGCCATTCCTAGTATAAAAGCAGTCCCTCTTCCATTTCCAAATTAGGGTTACCTTTTATAGCTTAGTTGTGGAGGGCCTTTAGGGAGTTGGCTATACAGTTTGCAGTTAGGATGCGATTAATTAGCCCCATTGGTTTGTCTAAGGCTTCTCCTTCTATAGGTACTAAATTGTTCCATTTAGAGTCTAGCTCCTTAAGGATTTACGGGTCAAGCTGTTTGGGATAGAGGAGGGCGCGTGTCTAGTATTGGGCCTTTAGCTTATCCTAAGGTCCTACATCTTATTCCCTTTAGGTTAATATATTAGCCTTAGAGTTTTGCTTGCTAGAGTAATATATAATTATAAAGAAGAATTGGAAGAGTATTTTAGCCTAGTAGGCTTATTATTTAGTAAGCTTCTTTGTAGTTATAAAGTACTCTAGAGCTTTATAATCCATATATATCTTAACCTAGAAGTTTATGCCCCCTAGCTCTATGCGCCATTAGGATAGTAATTAGATAATAGCTAGCATTTCTTTATTATATACTTTGTAGTTACACTTAGCTAGGTCTATTATTTTTAAGAAGAAAGTAATAGGGTACTATTTACTATCTAGATGTAGCTATAATAGGATTCCCGCTATAACTCCATTAGAAGCGTCTGTCTCTAGCATTAACTTAAAATCCGGGTTATAGTAATAAAGGATTTAAGAAGAGATAAGCCAATCTTTTAACTCTCTAAAGGCTTTTATACAGTCGTTATTAAAGATAAAAGGTATATCCTTCCAGGTAAGTTGTATAAGAGGCTTTGCTATAACTCTGTAGTCGCGGATAAATTAGTAATAGAAATTATAAAAACTAAGGAAGGACTGGATTCCCTTTATAGTATAAGGGGGTTTCCAGTTATGGATTATGTTAACCTTCTTAGGGTTAACCTTAATTCTATTTATACTTACTATAAACCTAAGGTACTTTATATGTTTTATCCTAAATTTACATTTCTTAATATTAACTTGTAAGCCTATATTCCGTAATCTCTCCAGGACCTTCTTAATATAAACTTAATGCTTAAGTTTATCGTCTAAGTATATAAGAATATTATCTAGGTATGCCATATAGAACTTATTAAGGTAATTAAAAAGAACGTTATTTATATATATATTATTCATTGCTTAACGTCCGATTTGGATCCCTGTTGGGCCTACGCGGACTACTCCTTATATACATATAGGGAGAAAACTCTATTTAAGAAAACCCCGTAATCCGTCTCCCCGCCTTTTGGGGCTCGCTTGCGAGTCGCCTGCGAGTCACCAGTGGTGCTCTACTACCTTACTTTTTGACCTCCTTGGGAACTACTGCTGCCGTAATAAACCTACGGACGCGCTAGTATTACACACTGTACTTTACTCCTGTAGAGTTATTAGGGGGCGCCTATTACTCGCCCCTTTGCCTTCTATTACTATTTCCTTTGCAACCCGGAACTGGTCTAGCACATTTTGGCCAATAAGCCACCGGGTAGCCGCCTTGAGGCCTTTCTGTGTTGAGAGCAGTGTATTATAGTTTTCTATGCCAGCTGCTAAGAGCATTGCTTCTCGGCCAGTGCGTAAGGGCAGGTAGTTATATAGTAGAGTTTAATATGCCTGCTTATCTAGGCCTCTACCCTAGTTTTCTAGTATTTAGTCCCAGTTACCTAGGCCTAAAGGCCTAGGGGGCTTTCCATAAGCAGTTGGCTGCCACTACTAATTAACAGGGGGTTTTACCATTCTTTTAGATATTTTATAATGGGGTTAACCCAAGTACTAGACCGCCCCCTAGCGGTCTATATAAGAATTTCCTCCTAGAGTTGGTATGCTTTTGCACGGCTTAAGAGCCTTCCATAGCCTCTGGTTTTACGCCTTTCTTTATTATTTCCGCTGGCATAGGCATAAGCTGCCGCTTCTAGGGGTCGCAACTCCCTTCTTACGTGCCTACTGGCGTAATCCTATAAGGGCGTCGTGGCTGCATCCTGCAATATAGAAGCCTTAGGTACCTTCTATAGTTAAGACCTAAACCAAAAGCCTCCCCTACCTAAGTAACTCCTGTTTGCTCCTTAAGTATACCTTACCGGCGTACCGCCCTAGAGGCGAATGGTTCCGTCTATTGGTATACCAACACGCGCATCCGTTCTCTTGAGCTACGTAGTAGTCTCTCTAGCTAGGACGTAATCCTACCTGCCTACTAGGTACACTAAGGGTCAGGGCCTAGCTAAGGGGTAAGGTCCTTAGAGCCAGTAGTAGCTACTACACACTACGCCCCGCAGGAGGCTAGTAGTAATATAGGGGCGCAACACCCTATACTACTGCCAGTTCCCGTTTCGCGTTGCCTGTAAGAGTCTCCTTATAACAGGCCGACTGTGTCTTGCAGGAGAGGGGCCGTAGAGATACTAGGTTCTATACCAGACGACCTACTCTCCCCTCTTCTACTAACTAGGCTTGTGTCCCCCCCTTTTATAAGCTGGCCTATGTCTCTAACTGTCGAGTTCTTGTCCGACTGGCCTATGTTTCCCCTATAGCCTCCCCCATATATATGCATTAGGTTGCGAGCACCACGCCTATTAAGACCCTCCTATAAGTCGCCTTATACATATGCGCATCAGGTTGCGTGTACTACGCCTATTAAGACCCTCCTGTGAGTCGCCTGTGAGTTAACTGTGGGTCGACTATGAGTCGACTATAAGTCGAACGCCATGGGGCCGTTGAAGCTGGCCTGTGTTTCCGCTGCCTAGAGCTTTGCCCGTGTTTCCACCTCGTTGAGCCGTCTGGTCGCCGTCGCGTCGCCGTCGCGTCGCTGTCGCTGTACCAGGTCGCGCGCACCAAACGTTATTTATATACCTTTGGTATATAGCTGGTCTGTTAGTTAGTCTAAATAGAAGAACTTTGTATTTATAGGACCCGTAATAGGTATAGAATATTATTAAATCTTTAGATGCAGGGTCTATTCTAATTTGGTAGAAAGCTTAGCAGATATTAAGTTTAGTAAAGATCTTTACCCAGCTTAAATATATAAGGGTCTTATTAATTAAAGGAATAGGATACCAATCCTTTTAAGTAATAGCGTTTAGCTTCTAATAGTTAATACAAAAATAAAGGCCTCTACTAGGCTTTTTTATAAATAGAATAGGGGAAGTAAAAGGGGCTTAACTTGGCTTAATAACCCTTTTATTAAGGTTATTAATTAAGTACTACTTTATTACTTTTAGCTTATCCATTAATTATTAGTAGAGGGGGCTGTAGCCTAGTAAGTTATTAGCTTCTAACTAAATCTTATAATTATAGGTTTAGTAGGGGGGCAGTATATTTAAAGCTGCTTTTAAGAACGCGTCTCTATAGTCTAAGAGGTAAGTAGGGAGGAGGCGCTTAACTAGCTCCTTATTAGTTTCCTCTACTAGCCCCTCTTCCTTCTTATTAATAATCCGGTTAATTTTATATAAGCTAGTTATAAAGACCTTATTGTCTCTTTAATATATATTAAAGTAGAAACCTATAGCACTAATTACCGTAATATTTACTGTAGGGGGATTATAAGATAATAGGGGTATATGTGGCTCTAGGGGCTTCCGGGGTATTAGTGTTGTTATTACTCCCTTTAGCTCCTATCGCATCTTTTAAAGGTTATCCCTTATATCCTATTAGTACGTTCTTTTCCATACCGGTCAGATCTGCGCAATTTAGATATTATCTACGCCGCTTTCTGTCCCGCTTTTATATATAAAGTCCTCCTTAAATATATTGCTTTAGGAGAGTATCTTTATTGGTACAGAGTTCCTACCAGCCTTGTGGTGGGCATCTTAGGTAAAGGCTAGGTTGCGGTCTCTAATATCCTACTAATAAATAGGGTTAACCCTTACGGCTAGTGTTTTATAGTTAGTCCGAATTTCTCTAATAAAGAAAGGCAGTTTTAGTCTATTCTCTAGCTAGATAAACTGTCTTTATTAAACGTTCAACTAAATATTAAAGTAGGACATCTATTTCCGGCTAAGGATTATATTATAGGACCCTAGGTCTAGAATACAAAAGGGGATACTAAATTGGCGCCGTCTATTAATAGCAATATATAGTTTTAAGACATGGGTAACTGGTTTACTAGCTTGGCTATTATAGCCTCTTACTTAAACAGGCTTCTCTAATTAGGTAGCTTTTACATTTAAAAACCTAGCAACATTATTTATATAAGCAGTGTTTATAAAGGCAAAGCCATTTGCTCTAGTATTAACAAGGGCAATTATATTAACTCTATATCCATTTTAAGATACTATATATAGAACTATAAAGTATTTTCTACCTATTAGCTAACTTAGATTAATCTCCTTAAGATCAATAGGGTACCCTAGGAGGGAGTCTTTCCCTAATGTTCTTTTTTTCCTAACTTATTAGACGTTTCTTCTTCCTCTATCTCCTTAATATTACCTATATTCTTTGGCTCTAGGTAGGACAAGGTAAAGTAACTATCCTTTCTATAATTAAAGCACGTGACCGTAGCAGGGTTAATTAGGGTGTTGCAATAAGTATTAGCTAAAGGCGTAGTGTCACAGTGCCATTGTGCAGGTAAACTAAATAACTACATTATGGTATGAAGAGGAGAAGAGGCGAAAGGGGTATTGTATACAAGTAGTAGGGCCAGGCGCTAAGGCGCTAGTGGTGGGCCAGCTAATAGTAGGAAATAGTACGAGACAGTATGAAACAGTATGCGACAGGTTAGTGCCGTGACACGTAGTATATAGCGGTTCAGACGGGACTTATAGGTTAGTAGTTGTAACCGCTTTTAGTATAAGTGTAGACATGGTTTGTCTTCCAACGCCAGCTTCTATTAGTATAGTAAATAAGTTCCAGTTATTATAGGACCTTTTTGGTTAATTAGAATAAGCATTAATTTGTTTTAATTCTAAATCTAGTAACAAATATTAGGTTATAAGTCTTTGGTAGGTTAATAGGTTATCTAAGGCTACTATAATCTTCTCTTATAGTTAGACGGTTAGCTTATTATATAGGTCCAAATGGTAGTTCTTAAGGGGAACCTGGCCTTCGCCTACTAGGTATAAGAATTGGGTCTAGAACTCAGCAAAGGATTAGTTTAGTTTTATTATTAGGCGGTTATAGTTATAACGGGCATCCTGTACTTTATTTGGATTAATATAGATAGCAGCTAAATGCTATATTATCTTATTAACAGATGTAAACCAAATAGGTAACTTGTCCTTAAACTTAGCCTAGAGGTATTACTAGGCATCCCTAATAGTTTAACCAAAGAGGTAGAGCATTTTAGCTTCTTTAGAGGTAAATTAATTATGGTTAATGCGGAGCTTTCCTTATACTTGGATCCTCTAATTCTTAAAGGTAGGGTCTATCCCATTAGATAGTGGTTAAGGGTTAGGGAGCTTAACGGACTTTAATTGTTTTATTATTATGTCTGTACTCTCTAGTATATTGCATTTAGTTAAGTAAATGGGTTGGCTAAGGCTTTGTAAAGGGGAGGCTAGGCTATTTTATAAGGCAGTAAGGCATTCTAGGATCTCCTTTAAAGTCTCTTGTGTGCTTTAGGCTTAAAGATAATTAACCTTCTAGTTAGCTATAAGGGCATGAATCTGCTTATATACATTTATAATATTGTTATTGTCTTTAATTTCTAATCCTAACTAGATCTTGTGTTCCTCTTAGGTAGAGGTAGGTCTTTTAGATAAGCTTGCTTTAGGTGCCATTATTGGCTTCCTAAGGATTATTAGAATTATATAATTTAGTTTTAATTCTAGGGCCCTTCTAGGGGTATAGGTTAAGTATAGTCTGGCCTCTAAAAATGGGATATTATTAGGGCCTTCCCAGGCATAGTAGTATGAGTTTCTTAGTGTCTAAGTATAATATGTTAACGCGTTGTTGTAGACGAAGGTCTTCTTTTAGGGTGGGATATTATTAAGGCCTTCCCAGGCATAGTAGTATGAGTTTCTTAGTGTCTAAGTATAATATGTTAACGCGTTGTTGTAGACGAAGGTCTTCTTTTAGGGTGGGATATTATTAAGGCCTTCCCAGGCAGTATAGGGAGAGCTTAGTATAATATAACGGCTTGCACAAATGCCTCTAAACCAAAGCTTGTGGATTGCTATTTAATAAAGATACTAAGCTAAGGAGGAGGAAAAGTAGCCGTGAGGGCTTATATAAACAAATAGGTAGCGCGGGCCGCCAAGGCGCTAATAGTAGACAAGCCAATAGTAGGCGAGCAAACAGTAAGAAACAGTACTAGATAGTATTAGACAGTACCAAACAGTATACCAGGTGGCAGAATATGGCAGACCTTGGCAGGATTTAGCAGGTGACGCGCTCTAGCACCGTCACAAGAGTACGCTTATAACTTAAAGCAATATTTATTATATCAGTTTGCACTAATCTAAATTACCTATAGCGTCTAACTATTAGGATTTAATAGTATACCCAACGATTACTAGCTAAGGCCGTATAATTAATTATAGGATCCTACTAAGAAGTTTAAGGATATCCACTGAAGAGTATAAGGGTACCTTAAGGAATGGGAGGAGTAATAGAAGTATGTAAAGTAGAGCCTATAAAATGCGCAAGAGTAGCAGAGATTTTAGTATAACTATAAATATTAAGATAAGCATTTTGGCGTAGGCGATAAGGTTCTATTACGTTTAATAAATATTAAGACCCGTTAACTATTAAAAAAGCTTAATATAATATACCTAGGTCCCTTCTAAATTAAGGAATAAATTAGCAAGCTAGCCTACCGTCTCCAGCTACCCCTATCTATAGCCCACGTGTATTTAGTATTTTATATAAATCTACTAGAGTTATGGTATAGACTACTACTAGAAAAGAACTTTTATCTAGGCCTAATTAAACACCTTAAAGTAGTAGGCGAGCGGTATAAGGTTGAAGCTATATTATACTATAAGTCTGTTAAGAATAAGTTTTAATATAAAGTTAAATAGCTAGGCTAAGCCTGCTAAGGACTCTATATAGGAACCAAAGGATTACCTTAATTATTATAAAGATATTCTAAAAGAATATTAGGACTAAGGTCCGCAATCTATAAATTGCAGAAAGCGCTCTAATGCTATAGTGTTATCGCAACCTATAAAGAAAGCTCGTAGTAGGCTAAGAGAGGCCCTAAAAAGTAAATAGGTCAAATTGGATATGGAATAGATAAGCTCTAAAAACCATAAGAATTAATTAGGGCTATGTCCTAAGGCAGGATAGGCCCTTAGCCTTTTTATATATATAGTATAGAATTAATAGGGTATTTTACTAGAATTATATTCCTATTTATTAGTCTATATTAGGAATAGTATTCCTATGCCTTTTTAAATACCTTATAAGGCCTTCCCAATTGCTATTATATATAAGAATTAATCCTAAACGCCTAAATTAAAAGCTACTATGCCTTATCCCTAGGTGTAGGATTAGTATCTATTAGCCTACTAAGTAGTGGCTAATGGGAATAAGATCTAAATCTAGATCCCTTAGTAGGAGTATGGGTAGGTATAAAAATGGGGGTAGGCTAATAAGGTATAGATAGAGCAGAGATCTATAAACGCTTAATACTAATATTAGGCCCAAACTAGTACTAATAAAGTTCTTAAGGCGTAAGCTTATAGTTAATAAAGATATACTTAAGCCTAGAATAAATAGAGATGTTAACTGGCTGGTAAAGACTAGAACCACTAAGACCTTACTATAGCAATTATTAGTTACCTATCTGCTAGGTACCTAAAGGGTAACCTACCTAATACTATATTATATTGTGCTCTTTTAAAACTTAACGCGTATATATAAACTCCTTCTTATAGTAAACAGCGACCTTCTTTTTATTACCCCTATTCTTTACCCTATCCTTAATATACTAACCTTACTCCCTTATTAGGCGTTACTAGCTAGCTTACTAGGAATTATAGGCGGTATAGATATCTATAGCATAGTCTTAAATTTAACCTAGATGTTTAGTATTAGTGTTAGAATAAGAGAGAGCCTGGGCGATATAGTAGTTAAGGACATTAAAGGATTATTACTACTTAGGCCTAGGCTATTAAAGCTTAAAGTTAGTAATAGAAACCTATTAAAGATAGGAAAGCTTACCTTAATATAACTACCGCTCTTAGTACGCATGTATTCATTATAAGGACTAAAGGTGTTAGACCTTATATAGTAGGTCTTATTATAAGCATCTAGAATCTTCTTATTAGACTTCTAGTCTTTTAAGGACGTATATATAAAGTTATTTAGGTAGGACTAGCACTAGTTACGGGTTAGTGGAGGTTAGGGTTATATATATAGCAGTAGGGCTAAAATATGCTATGGAATTAGCTTAAAAGAGTAGTTAATAGGAGAACAAAGAGGTATATTAAATTAATAATGGAAAAAAAGAAAATCTTAATAATATATTAAAGATATGTCTAAATTTGGATAAAGGTTAATAATAGGAAGTGAGGTGTTAAGGAAAAGGAGTAGCTTAGTAAGCAAGATATCTCTATACTTTACCTTCTAATACCCTTTTAGTAAATAGCCGCAAACTTACTAATATAACTCTGTTATAATAGCGTAATTTAGAAGGAAGGAAACACGCATATATGCTATTTGGCCATTACTTCCTTATAAAAACTAATTACGCGGCTAGAGAAGGCAATTAAGACATTAATTACAGACGTATATAGGTTAAATAATACCTAAATAATACTATAGTATTAAAGAATAATATTATAAATGTTTTTAATAATTATATAATAGCTAGAGGCGCTATTATAAAGTGTTCCTTCTATTTACTAGGCAGTAAAGCTACGCTAAATATATAGTATAGGACTAATAAGAAAGGATTATAGATTAATATCTTAAAAGTTAAAGATAATGGTAAGCCAAGGCTCTGAATATTAAATCCTATACTAAAAGGTTCTATAGAACTATATTGGGAACACTAAATTGCCTATAATACTTATAATTAATTACAGACTAGTATAAAGGTTTAGAAGTAGAGTTATATAAAAATCCTTAGGTTAGCTTAGGTAGTTACCAGCATATTTCTAGTAGGCTTCTAATAGGTCTCCTAGCAATCCTTATATCTTTTCTCTAGTTATATTTTTTCCTTATTAAGGTTTTTAGGAGTTTAAAGCAGGGGTTAGATAGATAGATAATATATAGCGGCATACTAATATCTCCCTAATATCTCTTTAAACCCCTTCTAGGATAAGCCCTTATAATCTCCCTACTGTAAGGTAATGGTAATTAGGGGCCAACTGTAAGAAGGGGGGGAGTAATGTAAGGGATATTATTGTGGATACCTCGGGTTACCCTTAGGACAACCTCTAGACGCCCCTTAAATAGTCGCCGGTCACATACTAGAGGCACGTGCCTATAGTATATAGTCTCTACAATCCCTAAGGCCTTACCTCCTTAAGGATTTGTCTCTCTTACCAATCTATCCTATTCCATAATCATGTCCTTATAGCCCCCTATCTATAAAGTCCCCTTATAGGTAAGGCCTTTAGAATTGTAAAGACTATATACTATAGGCACGTGCCTTTGGTATATAACTAATAGATATCTAAGGGGTGTCTAGAGGTTGTCCTAAGGGCAACCTAAGGTAACTATAATAATATCCCTTATAGCTTGCTAAAGAAGAAGCTAGAATTACAAGAGAAGCTTAAAAAAAGACTACTAATACTAGGAAATCTATATAAAATACTAAGAAGGGGAGAATTAAAATGGTATTAAATAAAGATAGCTTTATAGGGATTAATATAGGGCCTATAGAAGATAGGGTAGCCCAACTAGCAGATAGTCGCCTATAATGCCTAAAGCGACGCCTAAAATACTTAGATAACTATAAAATTAATCTAGATTAATAGAGCGACATCGAAAATATAAATTATATTATTTTTATATAAATTTAATTAATTTGTAGTGTAAAAAGCTTTAAATTTTAATTTCTAAATTTTAGTGGGAGATTGTTTATTTGGTGGCGGCGTGCATAATATAGCGGAGACTTCTGTAGGTAAGATATTTAATCTTATACCTATAGTGTTAGTAGTAAATAAAGTACGAGATAATCTACGAGATCTTATCCGTAGCTACTTAAAGAATAATATACGGCTTTAGAACTAGAATACTAACTAGCAATATAGGCGCGATTGGTAGCAAATAGTAAAAAGGTTATAACTATTAGTAGTATAGCGACGATAGCGAGAGGATAGCGAGAAGATAGTAACTATAAATAGTAAGTAGCTTCTAGTAGAAGTTAGTTAGATAGAATATATAGTAGTAATTTAGGAAGTGTTCGCCTGCAATCTGAGGTCGTGCTTTCACCAGCGTCAACTAGTAGATATTTAGCGGCGCTTGATCTGGTAGTCGTATTCAATCTGATCTGAAGCCGAGTGTTCGGTTGAGCGCTACCACATATCAGTGTGTTGAGTACGAACACCGCCCGGTTGGATGAGAATTGCGAAGGAAAGAATCAGGAGAAGGACGTCGTATAGGGCCTGCAGATGCAGCAGCAATATCGTCGGTGGGAGGGGTGGGGGCTACTGGGTAGGGTGGACGATTGGGCGCATGCACGAGCAGAGCTCCAGATTCAATCTGGAATCTGGAACTGAAACTGAGGGCTCCTTATTGATCTAACGCCAAGAGCTTCAGTTGAACTACTATATATGGTATGGCGTGCGAATTTGACGCGCTTGCCGATCTGGAGGAGCTTCAGATTGAAAAGTCGCCATATACACCGAACACCCGCCTCCAGATCGCTTTTGAACCTAGAACCAAACACTTCCTTAGCTTCTTTAAAATCCCATATTCTTTAAACCCTTTTGTTCTCTAGAATTGGTTTAATCACATTAGGGTTTAACCGCGTAGTTACGTATACGCTTATATATCAACGAGCTTAGGGGTTTAATTTCTAAACCCTTTAATAAATATTAATGTTCTATATTAGGAGTTAACCACGAAGTTATATATACACTAGTATATCTATAAGCTTATAGGTTTAATTTTTTAAGCCTCCTTATTAAACCCCAGTTTCTATATATTAGTATTATATTTTAGTATATTAGGTATTTAAGTATATTAGGTATTTAGGTATATTAGGTATTTAAGTATATTAGGTATTTAAGTATATTAGGTATTTAGGGATATTAGGTATTTTAATATATTATATCCTAGTATATTATATTCTAGTATATTAGGTATTTTAGTATAAACTAAAATTTAATATACTAAATAGGGCAGTAATTAAGAAGGCTATATATAGTTAATATAAAGCTATTTAGATAAAGAAATAGAATAGGTTAAATTAACGTAGTTAAAGAAATAGTGATAGTTATAAAACGTATATAGGTATTATAGGACGAATATATATAAGTAACTCCCGTAATAATATTATATTTTAATATATTAGGTATTTAAGTATATTAAGTATTCTAGTATATTATATCCTAGTTTATTAGGTATTTTAGTGGAAGTTTGCGAATTGTTACTTTTATAATAAGCTATATAGCGACGAAAGATTCTAGCAGCTTTACGACTGCCTCGTGCCCATTCTCGGCAGCCCGCGACAGCGGCGTTTGACCATGGTAAGTATCCTTTAAGTCCACATCCACCTTGCCCGTCTCTAGCAGCAGCTTCACGACTGCCTCGTGCCCATTCTCGGCAGCCCACGACAGTGGCGTTTGACCATGGGAAGTATCCTTCGAGTCCACATCTACCTTGCCCGTCTCTAGCAGCAGCTTTATGACTGCCCGGTGCCCATTCTCGGCAGCCAACGACAGCGGCGTTCGACCATGGTAAGTATCCTTTAAGTCTATATCCACCTTGCCCGTCTCTAGCAGCAGCTTCATGACCGCCTCGTGCCCATTCCTGGCAGCCCACGACAGCGGCGTTAGAGAATGCTTCGAGTCCACATCCACCTTGCCCGTCTCTAGCAGCAGCTTCACGACTGCCTCGTGCCCATTCGCGGCAGCCCACGACAGTGGCGTTTGACCATGGTAAGTATCCTTTAAGTCTATATCCACCTTGCCCGTCTCTAGCAGCAGCTTCACGACTGCCTCGTGCCCATTCTCGGCAGCCCACGACAGCGGTGTTCGACCATTGTAAGTACCCTTCGAGTCCACATCCACCTTTCCCGTCTCTAGCAGCAGCTTTATAACTACCTCTTGCCCATTCCCGGCAGCCCACGACAGCGGCGTTCGACCATACCTAGTATCCTTCGAGTCCACATCCACCTTGCCCGTCTCTAGCAGCAGCTTCACGACTGCCTCGTGCTCATTCCTGGCAGCCCACGATAGCGGCGTTTGACCAAGGTCAGTATCCTTCGAGTCCACATTCACCTTGCCCGTCTCTAGCAGCAGCTTCATGACTGCCTCGTGCCCATTCCCGGCAGCCCACGACAGCGGCGTTCGACTATACCTAGTATCCTTCGAGTCCACATCCACCTTGCCCGTCTCTAGCAGCAGCTTCACGACTGCCTCGTGCCCATTCTCGGCAGCCCATGCTAGCGGTGTCTGGTAGCTTACTTCTATGTTAACATTAACGTCGTCGCGCACTACCAGCAGCTTTACAACCGCCTCGTGCCCAGTATTCATTGCGCACTTAAGTACTTCATTGGCAAGTACATTCAAGTGTCCTAAGAACTCTGGCAACGTCCAATTGAAGAAACGGCAGCTAGGAAAGTCATTCAAGCTGAGTAAGAATAAAGTGGTGTCGAAAATAACATCTTGAATATTCTTTTCATACTTTGCTTTTAGAAGATCAGTGTCGTATGCATCTGAAGATATGTCTAGTAAGGCATAAATGTTATCTCGGGGGTCAGTCGCTTCGCTTTTGCAGAATTTGACCAGCATTGTGTAAAGATCCCGCTTTTTGGCCCACCAAGAGCTATTTCGGAGAGTGCCTGGCATAATATCCAAGATAGGTTGGCAGTGTGGGTCTGGGGTAATCTCTAGTAAGGATGGCATAAGAGCGAAGATGCTTGCTGAAACAGATTTACCGCCGCAAACGATTTCGGCGACTCGCGCGTTAGCAGTTTCTTGTATAACCCAGACTCTCTTAAACCAGTTTCGACGAAGGAGCGACTGTAAACCTTCAACCAGAAGATCTCTTTGGTCAGCACTTAAACAGTGTACCACCGCTGACCAGATATTAGCCCACTGCTTATCTGAAATTTTCTGGTCATTGGAGACGTGTTTGATGCTCTCTTTCTCTAGTTGCTTCATATGTTGTATAACATAGTCCGTATCATAAGTAGCTTCACCTAACCAGATGAGTACTCGTTCAGCCTTGCTGTAAATAGATCCCATCTGCTGGACTTGCTGGCCTCGTTCTTCATCATTATTCTGATCAATGCAAAGAGCGTCAATCCAAAGGATCCGGTCTTTTCCTTGGAAACGGAGATCCCGAAGTGCAAGATATACATTTTTGGTGACTGACACCTTACTTCCATTGATCATTATTTCACATGGTCTAGATGTGCTACCCCATGTGTAAGATAAAGCTGCATAATCTCTGTCGTATTCTGGTAAAGCGAGCTTTGACTCAAAGAGCTGGCACAGAATAGGGTCTTCGTCACCTTTGAGCAGTCGAAGAAGGCGAAAGGCGGGCCCTTCGAGACCAATTGGCTTGTACTTGAAACTTGTCATCTCTAGTGTTTGGAAGAAGTGAGATCTTTGGCCATGTACTCGTACTCCGTAGTCGACACTCCAAGAACTCGCGGTGCAGTGCGAAGCCAGTCCGCTGCTCTACTCCAGTAGTCGCCTTGGATTCCCTGATCTCGATCCCACGCCAAGGTTAGACACCAAAAGTGCAGTTCTTGTTTATCCTATGATCGGATGTAGGGCGTCGTACGATACGGACTCGCCACGGTGGTCATCGATGTTGGTTACGAAGAAGGTTATATGGGCCCAGCTCAGTCTACGTATTTGGCGTATGCATAAACACATGGAATCCTTGGCGCGCTTGGCAAAATAAAAACCACGCCAAATTCAAGTTGTTGGTAGGGGGGTTCTTGGGCAGTCTTTTGAGCTCAGCGACGTGCACGTGATGGGTCACGTGACAGCGCGCGGGCCATCGACCCCTGAGATTCTTCCTCATAGAGTATCATATATGTCATTTCCATCAGCCTGCTCAGCGTCTGATACAAGTTATTATACGCAGATCGTATATCCCTTGGGCTGGTAGCGTCCTACGATAGTTGGACTGTGCGCAGAACACCAAAACACCAGAATCAAAAGTACGCATATTACCTACATAGATTCAGATATTATATATTAATCAACCATGCCTTCAAACCGTACTTCTAATGATATAGACTTTGTTCCACCAACTTAATATTCAATTCCACCGGCTTGGAAGGCCGAAGAACCCCCGCAGCCATGGCCGTTGCCCTCCTTCGAGCTTTTATATATCGCAAATTTTAACAACTATCCCATGCGCCGTCAAGAAAGGTCCAGTAGTAAGCGAACCAACCAAATCGTCTAGATTTAACGTAGTCTTAGCAAAACAAAGCTGAAAACTTAATTAATTAATCGCGACACCAACTCGTGATAATAAAGTTCAAAATTGATCTATACTTGACTCTACGGTCCTTTAATTAAATCAAGGTATTCCTATATATTTGCGATCCATTATAGTGATAAAATCTAGGTAAGAAGCTATAGATTTTGACGTTTGTTTGAAATTTTGGAGTTCGCGCACGGGCTATATTCGCTAATGGACCTTGACGGCGCATGGGATAGCACCCTAAATCTTCCTCCAAACCTCGCTGTTTGCAAAATTCCGTTCTATAGAAATGATAAATATTAATTACCTTATCTTAAGCGACTTAACTCTAAATATTAGGTGTATATAGCAATTGTATATGGAAACTAGCAGATTCCACGACCTCATATTTTTCATTATGGAGCCTTGATCCTATTGATCCTATTGGCTAGGATTGTATGCTAGCACAATGATGTATTACCTCTCCCTGGCGTTCATTAAAATCAGCATTCTCGTCCAGTACTATCGCATCTTCAACATATCCCACATGCGCAAAGCTCTCTTCATCGTTGGGCCATCATCGCCTACTCCATCAAAACTGTCTTCACAACCGTCCTCTGCTCTCCCCCAAGTTCTGGCATACATCCTCCCCCGGCAAATGCCTAAAAGCGAATAATCCTCTGGCTCGTCAACGCTAGGATTCATATCACTACCAACATCGCCCTCATCATACTCCCAACGCCGGTCCTAAACTAGCTCAAGCTGCCACGCCGCCAAAAAGCACGCCGTCATCTTCGCCTTCGCCATCGGCGGCTTCGCCTGCGTGACCAGCATCCTGCGCCTCAAGAAACCTGGTTGAAATCGCGCGCAGCGGCAACCTCACGTACACGAACGCCGACACCGCTACCTGGAGCACCGTCGAAATCAACGTCGGCCTCATCTGCGCCCGCCTCTCCGCCCTGCGGGCCCGTCGTGACCCGCTTCCTACCCCCGCTTCTTCGTCTCCACCGGCTCGAAGAACACCTCCAACTTCCACGACCACCCCTCTCCCTGGGGCCGAGCACTTCACTTCCATGACGGGCTGTCGGGGCTCGGACGGGCTGGCCAGGCTGGCCAGGCTGCGTCGAGGTCGGAAGAGTTCGATTTTGGCATTTTGGGAGGGCCTGGGGGCCTGGGGATAACCTTTTCATGGCGCCCATTCGGAACCAGAGCAGGATCGAATGGGGAAAGGGGACAACATAACGCCGGGGGAGTTTGAGGAGCTGGAGAGTGGGCAGATAAAGGCAGTCGCAGTTATGCAGCAGGATGTAGAGAGACAGGAGTGATGACATGGTTTTCGGGCGTGATATGGAGAGGGGGCTTGTGGAGGATAGGAGAAGTGTAGCTGAGGTAAGTGACGGTGAGAGCCGGCGGAAGCTGGTGTAGAAGGCGTGAAAGGTGGGATAGAACCCATCTGAGTTTCACCTCCGTGCGGTCTAATGCTGTATATTAGGTTCTGGTGGCCTTTTATTTTTGGAATGGCGTTCCATAGGGGTAGAGAAAAGTGACGGACTGAGGGTCAACGTCTGGCGCTGGGCGGTAAAGTGCTGTAGTTACGTGGTTTACATTCTGCTGTGGGCTTCAACTTCCTGTCATGGAATTGAAAGGGTTCGAAGTAAGCATATCTCGTGCAACATTGAGGTGTGCATTCAATTTTTTGCTGTTCGAGTTGCGCCCTTCGTGAACGGCTTTGACTCTTTGAGAAAAGTATACTAGATCGTTAGCATACTTATTTCCGAAACACTTTAGGCGCTCGTCTAAAACCTACATGATGTGGCAAGCAATAAACAAATAGCCCCTGACCCGCGCGCTTTATTAATGGCGCGTGGTGTATTCTTGGAGGGTCTGCTGGATGGAGAGCGCTCTCGGCGGGCGATTGCGGACGTCCGAATGGCATCTTTCGGAGGAAGTGGTCCTCAGCGTATGAAGCTAAGGCAAATACAGTCCCAGTCACATTATAGTGCAAATGATCACAAATCATACCATGCGGATTCCGAAATTCTAAACAGTGACCCATACGTGTCATGTACCGCCTAAGCCCTGACACAAGGTATGCATGATGCCTCCAAGCAGAGACATCCCAATCCAACCAAACCCCAAAAAGGCGTCGATAAAGGTTATTTACAAGAAACGTGTGTACTACTTCACACCAATGTTTCGGCTTCATCACCTAGCCCCTTGTTTTTCTCCTGACTTCTTATACTTATCCGGGTGATCTAAAAAGCAATTCCGTGCCTCTTGCGATGCTCCAACAAATGTCTTGCCCGCCTCCGCTCGTCTCGCTTCGCCGGTATGTCGTTGTTCTGATCGTTCTCGTGGCTAGGGAAGAAGCTAATGGGCAGTGCGCTAAGTGTGACCTCCGCAGGAGCCGAGTTTCCAGGGTTTGGCACCGTCTGAGTGAGGGTAAGGGTGGTGTAGACAGTGGGCTGAGAAAGACCGTTAGAGATAGGAACACTGCCTGAACCGCTGGGGAATGTTGCGTTTGTGGAGTGGCTATATGGGAAGGGGAAAGGTACTGTGGCAGACCCAGAGCTAGTTGAAAAACCGGGTCGGGTTGCGTTGCTGACGGGGAAAGGGGTTGTGTTTGTAGGCAAGGCAGTGAGAGTAATCATAGAAGTGAAAGTGCTTGTGCTTACGGGTTCCGAAGCTACTGCAGAAGAAGCCGCTGCTGGCTTAGTTGAGATGGCGAAGGTGGTTTGGATAGGATATGGGGTTGAGGCTTGAACGGATGATTTGATGGCAGAGGACGCGGCTGCAGGTGAGCTATATTGACTGGACGCGGGGGCGCTTTGAGACGGCGCACCCGACGATTCCTGGTAGACCTTCAGGGAATTGATGCTCCAGTACGCATTAGCAAATGCCGATGGGTTGTTCTCGACAAAGGCATTGCAGGTTGAAGCCTTTGAGGCGCAGGAACCGCTGCTCCAAACAGCGCCAGCCCAGTCACCGCCTAGGATCTATTAGCTATGTGTCGGGACGAAAGCCGATGGCATTGAGGCTTACAGAAGGTAGTATCGAAAACGATTTGCTGGCTCTTGAACGTAGACGAGATGTCACAACCCCCCTTGAACACAGCAGCCGGGGTACCCCAACCCGAGGGGTTTGGCGAACCACTGGCGATATCAGATGGAATGGAACCACGGGGGAAGAAGTAGATGGCAATAGCATTGGAATTCCACAGAGTAGCGTAGACACCACCATCGTTACTGTTGAACCCAGCACCGTAGCTGTTGGTAGCGCTCTCCATGATCTGACAACCCGCGTTCTTAGACTGGCCGGCGGCGTTAATATCGCAATTGGAGGTTGTAATGGAGCCAGAAAAGCCCCCGGTATTGGTAATAGAGCAGCCAGGGCCTGTGTGAAGGGTCATAGCATTTGTGGACTGCACGTTAACACCTTCGATGATATCAATTTCGCCGCTGTTGCTCGAAATTAGCACGTTAAAAAAGGCAACTCATATCGCATTCAGGTTTGCCTCACTTGTCTGGCCAGTTCGGTCCCACCGTCCAGAACGCAGGCCAAGTTCCGCATCCAGCGGGCATGTGGGCAAGGTCCAAGATAACCAATCCGCTATCGTAGGATTTCTTGCTGGTGAGTCTGACACTGGGTCTGCCATTTGGCGTCACATTGGTGTGGTCTACGCCCATATAAACGGAGCTGGAGGTTGAATTGATCAAGTTGCTGCTCTGCGCAGTGCTCTGGTCGACATATGACACAAAACCTTGGGAAGTCAGACCAGGTGAACCATAAATCGACCGCGGGATATTTTTAATGGAAGACTAATCACCATTGGTAGGGTCTTGGCCAGAGAAGAAGTCAAATGAGTCGAAAAAATTGGTCAGGCTATAATCGTCCTTCAGTACATAGCCAGCTATGCTGAGGCGGACGAGGGCAACGAAAGTAAGGAGTGTCGAGAAAAGCATCCTGGCTTAAAAAGGAGTGACTAGGCGTGCTAGACGCAAAAAACAGCAGTAGAATATTGAAAAAAATCGAATCTACAACAGCAGATCGATGTGAAATCAGACGGCAGGGCCAGCGAAGATTATGTAGAAGCGAGGGTGGGCAGTCTATATACAAGTCTGACAACGGGGCTACCCGGAGGGCACGCACCTGAAGCTGGACCACGGCTGATAGACAGTGCAGCATTGTTTCAACTGCCAAGCAGTGCAGCGGCGAGTGGCCCCCGGAGGATCCGACGCTGCTATCGATACACAAGGTTCCCTCAATGGCGGCAGCTAGGCTCTTTGAGGGTACACCTCATAGGTTACTAGAAGGTGCTGAAAGCTTTGGGAGATCCTGATTCAGGCTCCCTGAGTGGTGGACGCGCGAACTTAGTGTTTCATGCACATGGGGAGACGGGGGAGACGGGGAAGACGAGTCGAATGGTGGCGCTTGAAACAGGAAAACAGTCGATCCTGCATAGTGGTTGGCCGTGGCTAACAGAGGGAACAAAAAGCAGAGAGTCGATGCAGTGTCGATGATTCGAAACAAGCGGGGCGGTTCGTTGGAGCATGTTAATGGTGTTTGGACCTGTGATTCGCTTGAGACAGTCCAAGTAAGCCACTTTTAGCGTGTTTAGAGTGTCTAGGAGAGTTTTGCAGCACCACCTCGGCGCTGACAGCTCCGTGCACCATGCATAAGCTTTCTGTATCTTTCTGCATACCGAACAGCAAACAGCATTATTGCTTTTGTGGACATGAAACGACATTCTGCCCAATCAGCACGGCCACCACTAAAAAAAATGTCTTTCCCTCAGCTTTCCCTGTCCCCTGGTGTGCTTCCTGCTGCTGACCACCTGAGCCTCATCAGGTACTCCATCAAGGAGAATACTATCACACCGCATCCTACGCTTCTAGATCCTTCTGTTTTTGCTTCCTACATTCCAACGCCTCACCTTTCTGAATAGGTGCATAGGTACGACACTTCAACGGCTACCATAGAGTCTAGGTTTTAAACCTTTCGATGCAGTGTAAGCCAAAACGGCTCGGAGATGAAGCCACAATGTCAAACGCCTCTCCTCTTGCCCCATCCTTGCTTAGGGTTCTAATAGCCACCACTAGAGTACAACTGTGGTTGGGCTTGGTTACCTGAGGTAGACAAACACCAAACTCAGCCCTTCACCAGAGGCTGAAGTTGCAACCTTGCACCTAGCTGTCTACCCGTAATGATCAGCGGCCTCTGTTGCACTTCGCTGCGGCCGAGGCTGTTATCGGCCGCGCCGTCATTGCTATGGAGTTGAAAACGAAATGAGCCTTTTCACAACTTTCCGTGGAGACAAGAAAAAGGATCACCGAAAGAAAATTACTGTGGAGATCAAACAAGATGAAATGCTAAACTCTGTTTTGTCTCTAGGTAAAGATGCGAAATAGATCAATATGCCTGCCATCCAATCGCGCTCGCTACGGAGCTTTATTCTGAACCACCCTGCCTCAAGGAGCATTCATGCCGAACGCCACCCCGCGCGGTAAGCTAGGATCCGTCTAAGCAGTGGTTGTGGCTGCCTGCAAAATCCGGGCCTGCGCACCTAGGAATTAATCTCCAGGGCGCATTGATATATCGTGCATTGATGTATCGTGCATTGTTTAGGTGCATTCAATTTGACCTCTGAACTGCGTCTTTGTGAATGGCTTTAAATGTTCCACACAAATACGCAACTCCTTCGTAGATTCAATTACTCATCTCAAATCCATATTGCACGGCAAGAGCGAAACAGATGGCCCTTTGCATTTATGATTTTATCAACGGCGCACGGGATAGTGTTGATCATTGCGGAATCTGCTGCGGAAACTGCAAAAGCCATCATGCGCACCCCAGAGCCATATGCCAACAAGAACCGAAATACTTGCCATGCAAAGGCTTGGTCATGGTTTGCTAATCACGACAAAAAGAAGCTTGGGAACTCGAGGCGACTTCCAGCCGAGATTCGGCAGGAAATTGAAGAGCTCTCCTTCACAGGCCCAAAGTCGGGTCTCTAACTTATCCACCATCAACAAATCACAGTGCTCCCATGCCAAATTCGACCAAATTTGCCTGGACGCCATTCACCTTTCCGTACAGGGACACGGATGCATAGACTTCTCGCTTGGCAAACCGTAAGCCCAAAGGAAATCTTACAGCCCCACATGCCCGACTTTCCGCTTATCCATCTAAAATTCCGCTCTCCTTCAGACTCCTGAATAGATCCGGCTCCAAAAATTTGCTAATGGTAACATCCTCGGCTAAACCTTTTCTCCGACGCGTCTTGAGCACAAAATCTCTCGCCGTAGCCTGTGCAGAGGCCGGTTCAAGCGGACGTAGCTTGATATCCCTGTCAAGCGGGTCGCCAGGCACGATAGACCATCGGTCGAAGACAAGGGAGACGGTTGCTTGGCCTTGTGTGTGGATCTGTTACACGAATATGAGTTAGCACAAAGCCATCCCAAATGCAGCAAAGACAATGCGATTAGGAGTGAAAAGAACGAGCGGGATAGTGTATGAAACTTACCCTTAGATCGGTCTCAAAGCCAAAGGAGTCAATAACAGGTATTAGCCCTTTAACACTGTACAATGGCGTCCCTGCAATTGGCCCATCCTGCAACACATGGCCTCTTCTCCTCGCCAGTACCGTATATAAACTGCTGACCGCATCCGCGGGCCCGATCATCGAGCACGAGTAAACCGGCTCCATAAGTCGGGGGCTTGCCATAAGGAAACTTGAATAACATGCGCGGCGGCTGGTTGGAATGATCTGCCCTCCGCCACGAAAGATGGCTTCTGGTGCGAGGGAGACGTCCATCACGCGGAACTTGGTGTTACGGATTGGCTCTTCGCAGAGGGGTCCTTCACGGGTTGCCCAGCTGAAACCTTGGCGGATGGTGTCGCGCACGCTTCTAAGGAGCGTTTGGTTCACATCGGAGGGAAGAGTATCGTTCTGCAAAATATTTGGACCCATGTCATCAGGCCCAAATGCCCAAATGTTCCGTGAAGCAAGTAGGTCGTAGCCATAATTCTCTTCGAAAAACTTCCCAACTCTCCGCACGGGGTCTTTGATAGAGACTTTGCCGCTTTCAATGTCTTCGGCAATGCCTGGGTCAAGAGGTTCGGCAACCATGGTGATTTTGTTCTTTTTGTTTGGAGTGAGTGCGTAACACTTGATTGCGGAGGTCTCAACAACAGTCTCGCAAAATCGCGTGACAGGGTCGGAGACTTTGAGTTCCATTTCGGCGTACAGGCGGCGTAAGTCATGCAGCACGCAGTCCATGTAGAGTTCGCCAGTGCCAAGGATGACATGCTCACCGGATTCTTCAACTTTGGTCGTTACAAGAGGGTACGATTTGTTGATTTTACGCAACCCGTCAAGCATTTTCGGTAGCTCGGAAGGGTTGATAGGCTCAACTGCTACTTTAAAGACAGATTCGAAGAAGTGTTTGACTGGCCTGAAAATATAAGCGTCTTCGTCTTCCGGCAGTTTTTGTGCGACTAGGGTTGCTGTCTTAACGATAGAGTTGTCAACGCCACCAAGAAGCACCCAATTGCCTGCAGGTACGCCGCTGGTGGGGACACTGTAACGAGACTCCGCTATCCAGGTATCCGTGACAGTAGCGACAACCATATCTTCTTCATCTTCGAGAGTGTAGCCTTCACCGAGGACGCGGACTGATTGCACCGGGCGGGCTGTACCACTCAGCACGCGCCCAAGTGAATGGAAGTTCTTGGCATCTGGTGAGTTGAATAGCTTTGTGACATGGACTACAAGAGGACCATCTTGGTCGCAAGCCTCCATGGCGGTTGCTGTTTTGCTGTCCAATGGTCCAGTATAGTAGCGCTCAAGCATTCTCTTGGCCCCTTCCAACGGAGATGGTATATGCTGAACGACCATATCAACAAAGCCATTAGCTGGACCGAAAAACTGCTCACAAACGAGCCTTAGAAGTTCCTTCGCATCAGTCTTGTATTGCGAAGGCTTGAGATGGATTCCTAATGTTGCCAGCATTTCCTTAAGGCCTTCAGGACTTTCACTGAGGGTATGTGAATAAAGCTTGTAAATCGGCTCGAGAACGAAGTTCACAAATGAACGTTTGGAGCCCTCCTCCACGCCTTTCCTTGTGAACTTGCGACTTCGCGGATTGAAAAATATATCTCCCCATAAACGCAGGCTGAAATCCGCAGCATTGACTCCGGGAAAGCTGTCTGCGTACATTTTTGCGAAAGATTGAAGGGTAAAACACCAGCGCATGCTGCTGCATGCGAAGGCGACGTTCCCTTTCTCAGGACTTATCCGCCTTTTCTCCCCCTGTCCGGGCATGGTGTTTTCAATGACCGTGTTTACTTCCTCGATGACGTGCTTGAGTTTGAAATATGCGTCTGCCGGAGGTAGCTTCAGTTCCAGAATAAGCCGGTCCATTTTGTTGATAACCAGGGTCAAAGCTAGGCCTTCTAACACAGCATGCTTAATGATCTGTTCCGTGTTTACCTGAACGCCCTCTACCACATCTACCACTAATACCACACCATCTGCAAGCCGTAATGAGGATGCTACTTCGTCAACGAAATTAACGTGTCCCGGAGTGTCTAGAATGTTGAACAGATGCGATTTGCCTTTCGTGCTCTGCAAAATCAAGCTCATTGGTGCAGACTTTATTGAGAGCCCGCGTTCGCGCTCCAATATATGAACATCAGTATACCGTAACTGTTCATCCCGCTTCTTGCCCCTCTTTTTGTCCAACTGATCTTGAATATCATGTGTTTCCATAACCAACATATCCATAAAGGCCGTTTTCCCATGGTGCAAATGTCCCGCGATTGCAACATTTCGAATTTGTTCGGGGAAATTCATCAAATCTGTCATAAATTCTCTATCGAACCGTACGCGTGGCAGGTCAGCTTCCTGGACGGTGAACTTCTTCTGCACCACTGGCGCGATAATAGGTTGCGCAAGCGACTGCGTGTCCTCCTCTTGGACCAGAATCTCGACACCAGCGCCATAGACCTGAGACGCGGTTGGGTAGTATTGTTTATCTTCGTGCAGAACTACGGCGTTGGAAGGGCCTTCATCGTCAATTTCCATAAGCTGTTGATCATCTCCGGCCTCCTCCTCTTGCGCCTCATCATCATAGACGTAGGCATCTGCAGCCTGGCCAGTAGAAGATGCATCTTCGTCGGATTCGGCTTCACCAATGAAGTTTCCGAACCTGCAAAAGAATTAGTTAGCTACTGCAACAAATACGAGAGGTAAAGATGGCATTTACTCATCGTAGAGGTTATCCATGGCGGTGAGAAAAGAGGGATAGAGACAGCGGTGGTGTACTGCCGCACGGCGCAACCTTGGAGCTCCCAAAAAATCGAGATACTTGGCGTCGATTAGATAACTTAATCAAGCTTGGTCCAATCAACATGCGAGGACGGGGATATTTGATCTTTATCACGTGATATGATTATCCCACGAACTCCGTGCCAAGCATCGTCGGAGCGGTTTAATGTGGTCCGGCGGTGAGCAAGAGCACGCTGGAAAAGCTGGGGACGAGGGTTCTGATTAGTCCTGGCCCTTGCTGCCCCTCGGATCAGAGTACAGGGCAGATCTTTTGAGTGAGCTCAACGGAGTCCGTTCCTTTCGTATACAAATAAATTTCACGCTCCATTGTGTAAGACACAACATCTCATTTTCCAATTCTTCTCCCAAAAAATTTCAATCATGTCTTTTGTCCCTCCAGTCTACATTGTTTCGGCCGTTCGCACGCCTGTGGGCATGTTCCAAGGGTATCTATACATCTTAAAGCCCATTATAACAAAAAAAATTAGACACTCACCACTAGGATAGTTCTCTTGCAAGCCTGAGTGCTATACAGCTTGGTTCGCATGCGGTCAAAGGTAAATACTCCATTTCATCTCAAATTTGTTCCAGCTGTGTTGACAATTTCCCAGCCGCTGTTGAGCGTGCCGGCATTAAACCTGCAGATGTTCAAGAAGTTTTCATAGGCAATGTCCTCTCCGCAAAGTAAGCTCCGTCCGCAGCCTCCCAGAAATTTCCTCCTAGACCACGGACATCTTCATGCTGACATGAGCTTTCTAGTCTCGGTCAGAACCCCGCCCGCCAATGCGCAATCGGCGCAGGCCTTCCAGAATCCACTGTCGCCACCACCGTGAACAAGGTCTGCGCCTCTAGCATCAAAGCCCTTATTATCGGCGCGCAGACAATTATCACTGGCAATGCGGACATTGTTGTCGCGGGTGGCACAGAGAGCATGTCCAATGTGCCTCACTACCTTCCAAACATGCGAACTGGCGCCAAGTTTGGCGACCAGACGCTCGTCGATGGCGTGCTGAAGGATGGATTGACAGACGCATACAAGAAGGAGCACATGGGTCTGCAGGGCGAGGAATGCGCCGACGACCACGGCTTCACACGCGAGCACCAGGACGACTACTGCATCCGCTCGTACAAGAAAGCACAAGCGGCTCAGGAAGCCGGATGGTTCGCTGAGGAAATCGCTCCCATTCAAGTCAGTGGTGGACGAGGAAAGCCTATGATTACCATTGACAAGGACGACGAGCCTAAAAACGTAAGTTAACCTGCCTCTCCGTCTGTTCTTCAGCGCTAACGTACTTCCCACAGTTCAACGAATCAAAAACCCGCACCCTCCGTCCGAGCTTCAAGCCCACCAACGGCACTGTCACCGCCGCAAACGCCTCCCCCCTGTCGGATGGCGCAGCGGCCCTCGTCCTCGTCTCCGAGTCCGCGCTCAAAGCCCACAACCTAAAACCCATCGCAAAGATCCTTGGTTGGGGTGACGCAGAGAAGAACCCCTCTAAGTTCACCACTGCACCTGCTCTTGCCATCCCCAAAGCCCTCCAGCATGCTAAGGTAGACCAGAGCGCCGTCGACGCCTTCGAGATCAACGAGGCATTCTCAGTTGTCGCACTAGCGAACATGAAGTTGCTTGGCTTGACAGAGGATAAAGTGAACCTTCATGGTGGTGCAGTGGCTTTGGGTCACCCTCTTGGTGCATCTGGAGCTAGGATTACGACGACATTGTTGGGTGTGTTGAGGGAAAAGAAGGGGAAGGTTGGCTGCGCGGGTATTTGCAACGGTGGAGGTGGCGCAAGTGCGATTGTTATTGAGTCTTTGCAGTAAGTAGTATACCAAGAGAAGAATAAAAGGTAGGAGAGGCTTTGGCGTTGCAGAATATTTGGCGCAACACAGAGCTGGAATGAAGTGAGATGAGGTTGGGCATTTCAACAGTTGCCTGCCTTAGTAACATTTAGCTTCGAAGAACACTGAAACATAATCGAAAATGATATATCAAAAAATTAAACTACATCTCATCTTCCTTATCGTGTCATAATTACAAGCAATTCGACTTCAAAACCGCACCAACCAACTGTGTATTCATGCTACTAAATATAAGTGCTTGATATATAATAAGTATAATTAGCTAGCTAGTATGCTATTCAGCTTTTCATCGTTTGACCGCTATCTTTCAAGGATATTTCCACCCAGCATGCAAGCGGAACGTACGTTTCTCTATGCGCATGATCATCATACGCTCAGATTCGGGGTATCTGCACCTCCTCAAAGCAAAGGCTTTTCTCAGGAGCAGTATTTAGGCTCTCGGGATCATTTACTCATTCGCAGTCATACATAAAGTATACGGGAGATGTTTCGAACCCATAGATGAAAATAGGGTGTCAGACAAAATACAACAAGGAAATAATAAATATTGGGCTTTAGATGATAGCGAAAGATTCATCTTTGTCTGCTTACTCACGAACCATAAAAGATTCCTGTATATTCGTACTCAAATCTCCGACTATATCTTTCTCAGGATATGCTTTGCGCAGCAGTATATGTAAGCGCGAACTCCACGACCGAACAACACCTGGCGTTGGCGGTGTAGAGAAAGCCTCATGGGCCACGTTTGATGGCAGACTCCAGTCGATATAGTTGGCAATAGTGTCAAGCTTCTGGAGACTTTGCATGATACCGGCAGCCGAAGTGAAAACAAGCATGGAGATGTTCTGGAGGTGGAATTTGGTCGGTACACGTTCCAGAGGGAGCTGGGAGGATTTATTTCTATGTAGGTGGTGGGTAGTTCGGCGGCTCCGACAGGGGTTTGTGTCATGAGTTTCATGGCCCTCCACGAATGGATAGTTTTTAGATGGGACGTTGTGATAGAGGTTGTCCATTGTCATCCCTCGTTGCCCTTTAGGCTGAACTTTAATACTTTGCTGTAGTTCATCTCTGGGCCCGGCAGCACCCACAGGGTCTTCATTGGGAGCATAACTGTAAGCCATAGAGGGATTAAGCGAAGTAGGGACACTTCGGGAATCAGACACAATATCTAGTTGTGTTTCCGGCTGCGGCTGCCTCGTCGCCACGAAATCTCGAATGTCCCGATTCCGGTCACCTGGTACTATTTCAATCAATGCGTCCGCCGCATCTAAGACTACATCTCTTTCCACTCTAGCATTTGAGCTTTGAAAAGAAGGAGTGGCGATTCTATTCAAAGATGCTTGACGTTGACGTTGGAGAGACTGTGATGACATTTCAGGCGAAGGTAGACTGTTGAACCACGGTTTCTGTGGATTCTTAATGGGAGACACATAGGGTTTATCAGCGTTTCCCTTTCGCCTGCGAGGATTGCAGCGTGGTCGCGTAAGAGATTGTGGTATGGAATCAAGGGGTGTACCATAATGAATCCGACTTGCTGGAACGAAACCAACGTTCGGCTCATTTGTTAATTGACGGCCTCCCGAGGGTGTAGTATTTTCGACACGAAGAATACCCTGTGTTGATGATCTGTTTGCTCTCTCATGGCGGAGTGGTCGTGGAAGATGTTCAATACTCCGTTCTAATTCCTCATCCACTAATGATCTTATTGATTTAGCCGGAGAAGACGACTGTGGGGTTAATGGTGCCAGGGTCAACTGTTGTTGTTGTGCTTTGGGTGCGATGGGTGAACTTGAATTCAGTTCAGAAACTCGTCGGCTTCCCAAGGGAGTTAGAGGCTGGCTGTTTTTCACACTCGAAGCTGTCTTAACCAAAGCATTCATCTTTGCGATAGTCCAAGGATTGGAAATTGCAGAAATTTTCAGGCCCTGTGGAGTATCTTCGCTTTCGTGGGAGCTCGGCCTTAACTGGTTCTCATCAAACAATTCCATGTCTTCCTCGTCAATACCGTACATGTTGGACTGCCAAGCTCTTCCTTCCCCAGGCACGAAGGCAATGTCGCCATCATCTTCAAATATTGTGATGGGTGATTCGTGCCCGACTATGTTCTGGATGCCAAAACTCTTCGGATTGGTTTCTGATACTGGTATCTCATGCCCTTCAGTATGATAGATGGCAGAGCCGTCGGGGTAGAACGCGCTGAGGAGCTCTTTCACGGCCTTCAAAACCAGTTCGCTATTTGTGAATAGCACATCATCCTTCGCGGGTTCAATGTTAGGGTCATAGCTGTCTGAGGGGCAAACGATATTCATGCAAATGAATGGATCTTTCGTCCCGTCCAAACCAGAATTTAATTCCCTGAGTCTCCGTGTGAACATCGTTATCATCTCTTTTAGTGGTCCTCTTGTTGTAGATACAGGTCTAGAATCAATAGATATGAATTGACCCAAATTAGCAATTTTCGAACTAGCGGCGTCCGGTTTTGGGAGGAAGGCCTGGACATTAAAGCCGTTGGACTTCAAAACAGACCATTCACATTGTGAAGCACAGTTTCGTCCCACAATGTTAAATGCTGCATCCGCTGTATTTGCTCCAGGTTTAGGTGCATACGTCCAATTACCCTTGTCATTTTTTGCTTTCAATATTCGCAAAGAAAATCGGGTTGTCGGTCGAGCGAATGCATAGGCTTGCATTAATTGCTTGACCTTTGCCAAGTATTTTGGTGTATGTTTCAATGCTGCCTGTTTTCGGACAGGGAGAGACTTGAAGAAATCTGTCACGCGAACCGTGGTGCCGACTGGATGAGAGACATGTTCCTGCCTATGATGTGGTTAGCTTAATCGCTATAGATGGTTCCAATGGTGTTTGGCTTCAAACGGAGACCCCACCCTTTGATATCACCAGTCTTTCCCACTTTCAAGAGAACTGCAGCAGGTTCTCCCTCAACCCTTGTAAAAATTCCAAGGTCACCACTCATTTCAGCCATACTAGCCAATGCCTCACCTCTGAAGCCTAACGACTTTCCTCCGACCTCCTTCAAATCTTCAAAACGACGAATCTTACTAGTACAGTGTCGATGGCATACCATCGCACGATCCTCTGGTGCAATGCCATGGCCATTGTCCCGAACTTGAATGACGTCAAGAGAGTTGGACGAAATTTCAACAAAGATTGAAGTTGCTCGAGCATCGATGGCATTATCAATCAGCTCTTTTACCACAGAGCTTGGATCTGTGAGAACCTGGGAGGAGCCGATCTGTCTGATGGTAGTTGGAGGAAGGACGTGAATAGGTATCTTCGTCGCACCAGAGTCCGATAGGCTTTCCATGGTGAGATTATACATTCCAGTTCCATCTGACGTTGATTTTACAAGTGTTGCTATATCTTTAGAATAATAGAGCTAAGTATAGTGAGAAGGTGGGGGTATCGAAGCCCTGGAGCATACGCGGTGTGTCGCGGTATGGAGCATCATCGCGAATTTTGCGCCTACTCACGTGATTTATTTCAGCTCTTATAGACAGGCCTTTCTATTTAGTCTAAGAGTGACATTGCACTCGACAGAAGTATTTCCTAAATAGCTGAACGCCAAATCCGTCATGGTGTTATACGGTATTTGACTTCGTTGTATATTGCTTTCAATGTGACCAACGAGAGTACATCTGACCTGTGTTTGTCACATTTAGTCACCTGCGTTCCTATCTCCTCAAATATCCAAACCCTTCCACGTTGAAAAATCTGCAAATTCTCATTTTTAAATCCCAGAAGTGTCCAACAAAAAAGCTATTTTAATAGCATTCCGTTGACTATTTTGCTCCGCAGCCCTCGAAGATCTACGTAGTCCGGTGATGACGTTCGTTACTACCCAAAGCCGTTGGCGGGCTTTGACGACTCGAGATGCAACGGCAGATGGACACTTCGTCTATAGTGTCAAATCCACAGGAATCTACTGCAAACCGAATTGCAGTGCACGACTTGCTCGGCGTGCAAATGTCGGCTTCTACGACACAGCGGCTGAAGCAGAACAGGCGGGATTCCGAGCATGCAAACGCTGCAAGCCAGAGTCAGGCAATCGCGATGATCCACAAGAACGAGCTGTTGAGAAAGCATGCATGCTAATTGCTGAAGCTAAGAAGAACGGAAATACTGGAGCGATAAGGTTGCAAGATTTAGCAACTCATGTGGGCTTAACCCCGAGGTACTTCCACAAGATTTTCAAAGACAAGACGGGAGTGACTCCTAAAGAATATGCAAGGCTCAATGGGAAGGAATCGACAAACATAGTTGGTATTATAGAGGACGCAACATTTGTGCTTGGTGCCGGGGATAATGTGGACGCTAACGGCGACTTTCTGCTCCATTTACCGGTCCCGGAGTTTGATCCTTCACTAACAAACTACGAAAATTCCGTTGATACTCCCACAGATGCCATACCACCACCTCCAATCCGATACCTTGGTGAGAGCGTCGGTATTACTTCCTGGGATGATACCATTGTAGCGGATGACAGCTATGGCAAACTTCATCTAGAATCTCATTGTAATGAAGTTACCCGGTTCGCTTTAGAAGCTGGTTGCAGTACTCAGCCCAGCGACCAATCATGGCCTTTTACTATCCAATTCGAACCGATTCCCAGTCTGTCAGATTTCTCGCTCGATTTCAGCTCAACACCTCTACTTAGCGATGACCCTTTCGTCGGACTTTAAAGCTTCCAAGATAAAAAGCCATTGGCACGGAGCCAGCTTTCTGCATTATGAAACCTAATTACCTCAAGCTTCGTGGCTTTTGACCTCCTCCCATGCAAGCACAACCGGTGCACGAGGACAACAAAATAGTGATGGCAAGCAACAGAGCATTAAAGAGTGATTTTGAAGCTAAGAAATGAGGCTGTACTGTTCGAATAAACCTCAATGTGGAGCAGTGCGCAGAACTCCGCTCTATATCGCGTTCTACTCCCTATCCGGATCCTTGGATTTCGTCCAATTCCACTGCACTGTCACTTTTACGGTAGACTCTTGCGAGGCGCAGCGAGCAATTACCCTGCTCGATTATTAATATCCAAAGGGAAATATACGGCACATGCTCGAAGCAGGCTTACGCTATCTATCCAAAATACCGCCTTTTTCCACTTCCTTATGCATAGGCTCCCACCATAAGACTTCATTAGATGTTCGTGCTAGCCAGACAAACCGCGAAGAGATTCCTTACGCCCGAAATATGCCCACCAGAACACCCAAAACAGCGATAATGAGACCACATACTCCTGAACGGATGAACATCACTCCGGAAAGGCCCTCACATGGTGATGACACATCGTACGAGCGAAGAGCTACCTATCCGACTCCGAAACACTCAACTGAGACGCAGTGGCCCTTTTTCAAAGTATATTAAATGGTCAAACACAGCATAGGTGTTGTCAATCTGCAAAATCCTGCACAATAATTCTAGCAACTCTTTTCTCAACCCTCTAGAACACTCTCATTCCATTATCATGATGCACCAAGTCTTCGACCCCGCTGTCCTCTATTGGGGCACACCCGTCGTCATTATCTCCTCCACCAACCCAGACGGTACCACTAACATCACGCCTATGTCTTCAGCCTTCTGGCAGGGGTATCGCTGCATACTTGGTCTAGCCTCCATCAACTAAACTCCATAGAACATCATCTGCACTAAGCAGTGCGTGTTGAACCTACTAACGGCCTCCATGGGACCTGCCATCAACTCGCTCGCTCAGCTTACAGCTGTGAAAGACATCCCCGATGTTAAAAAAGCTATGGGGTATAATACGCTGCGGACAAATGAACGTTGTCTGGTCTCACGCCGCAAGATTTAGACCTTGTATCGCCAAAAAGAGTGATGGAATGTCCGGTACAAATGTAATGCGAGTTTGTTGCTGTGCGCCGTATCGTGGGAGGTTTGGCCCCTCCGCTATCTGGTCTTGGTTAGGCCGTAGGGGCGGGGGTCCTGGGGGTGCGTGTGGGGCCGTACCTAGGGCTTAAGGGGTATGGGGATAGGATCGGTACGGGCGAATGGCGGCCCATGGTTATGGGCTTTTCAGGGCTTTATGGGCTGGAGGGGGGGAAGCGCATTCGAGGTTGGCGGAGATAGATGAAGAGAGGTACGGGGTTCTCACTGGACAAGGTGAGGGGGCCAACGGAAAGGCGAATGGGGTTGAGCCAAATGAGACTTAGAAGTCATCCTAGATAGATTAGGATAGTCATAGGGTCTAAATTAGCAGCTGTTATAGGTAGAATAACTTTGAAAAATTTGTGGTTTCTAGCAAATGGAAATGGTCCATAAGCCTACGAGTATTGTTCAATGTAGCTGAAGCAGTCCTTAGGACTTCTGGTGGATGGAATTACATACGTTAATCTACGTACCAGATTGTTACTAAATCGGATTTGCAGCAGTCATATCCTAACCACTTAACGCAGGTTATTCTAACACCCCAACGCCTATCTCGGTAGTGTCCATAGTCCTACAGGACCCATGAGTCCATTATTCTACCATGTTTTCACCATCTATTGTAAAGAACCGTATTGATTTGCAAGGATAAAGCAAGATCTGATTGTGGCAACAACTTCTGAAGGACATGCTATTTCGTATTTGAACTTTCAAGTCAGCCAGAGTTCGATAGATAGCTATATATAGCAAATAGAAGAAAACAGCTTGCAGGCTTTTAACGCAGTTTTCAGAGTCCCAAATTATAAGCATCGACAGCGCAGCATTTGTCGATACTGGCCATACCTTTTCCGGCTCTTCCTATAAGATTCTCGAGGGTTGAAACTTCTCATCATTTTGTGCACGTTTAGACAGGGTAACAGAGATGTACATACAAAAGAAGACTGGAGATAAGGTTGAGAGTAATGGTGATAGTGATTTCGAGAAGCACTAAACTTGATCGATAGTTGTGAGGATGAGTAGTGGGTAATTAGAGCACGTTGGATGAAGGCTAAGTCATCATCGGGTCCAGAAGGAATCAGAATCACATTGCTAGCATCTCAAAGGTAAGGGTCAAAGAACAATTGACTAGAAATTTCACTAAAAGTGCCAAGATATTTTATTAGGTAATCAGTAGGGTTCCGTTCAAACTCCCCTTCAACACCACCCGCAGGCCATACAAAGCCAAACGCGGAAAACTTATAATCTACTATATTATTCCGGTAGAGACGCTTTCAGTACGGCCTTGCAGGCGAATGAAAGATCTTGGCCCGACTGTTGTTTATATCTATCACAAATTGTAGAAGAAATAATTGAAGTTAAGCTTCTACTGCCAATGTATAACAATGTGCAGTGCTGTTAAACTAAGATCCTGCTCGAATTAGAAACGAAACTAGGCTACTAAATAATTGTCAGTTCGCCTACGTCCCATCCCTCAGCCATGCCATCATCCTCGGGTATCTGCGCAACACCAATCCGCCGATAAGTATTTCGGTAGCCTGTCGGCTCAAGTATCAGCGCATATATTGTGCCCTCATACTCGTTACTCTCTTCATCACCCTCCCCATCACCCTCCTCATCACCCTCCTCATCACCCTCATCACTCTCTTCATCACCCTCCTCATCACTGCCCACAAAGGGAAAATCAGACTTGAGGATCATCAGATAAACAATGCCTTTACCAAAAAGATCAGGACCAACTCCCTCAACTCCCACCACAGTATCATGACTGCAGACAACTTGCTTAGGTAGAAGCTCAGAAGAGCGATCATTATACGTAAGTCCTTCTGATCGTTGATAAAGAAGGCGTCTATCTTCACAATTATCAAAGAAAGGACTAGGACAATCAGCGAATTGGTCTACAGGCTTCCAGTATCCTCGAACTCGTAGAGTACCAGATTCCACTTGGCCAAATACGTCGCTAGAACTGGTTTTGATATCGTGACCAACGATCGCGACACTATACTCCCATGAAGGTACTACGTGGACATAATCGTAGATCCATTCTCTCTCACCGAGATCGAAAGTCATAGATGCCCAGCTCCATGTCGGGGCCGTATATTCCTTGTTCCGTTTGCCTTGGCCACAGGAGATCCACATAAGGCTACGTCGAATATCTTCTAGCCAAACACCGGCAAAATAGGTGAAGCCTGTGCCTCCTTGAACTTGCCTAGCAATTCCGCCCGTCGCAGGCAAAACGTCAGTGGCGAAAGTAAGCTTGCGATGGGTAAAGTCGTCCACAACTACAGAGTACCACCACTCTAAGTAGCTTTGCGGGGACTCGTATTCTGATAGATTTGTATACGCTACCTCCTCGATTGGGCGTCTCTGTGTGAAGATATCCTCGTGCCGGCGATCAGTGGTTGGGTCAGCTTCACAACAACGCAGACTGCGACAAGCCCAAAACAACTGCTCACTCGAGTATTTTAGTATCCGAGGTGATAAGAGATCTTCCTGTGAGACCCATCCTCGAGTGCGGAGTGGCGTTAGCGAATCCAATCCAGGAGTCAAGCACTCCCGTACATAGAAACGCCTAGGATCGCCGGCCTCGGCTCCTAGGTATGGGATACCAATGGCATGAGCTTTGCCTCTTCTTTTCGAATCTCCGCTCAAGAATATCCCAGATCCGCTCTCTGAAGATGCCTCTGCCATGATTGTCAAGGTTGCATTCCGGTAAAGATTATGCATCTGACCTGCTTCAGAACGCCAATCATCGACCGAGTCTTGGATGATACAAAGGGAGTCAATCCATAAGTACCGATAACCCAATCTTCTAGTAATTGTAATGGCATCTTGAAAATTTAGCGGCAAGCTTTCAAACTTGATTCTGTTGACATGAGATTTCAATGTTTGAGTTGTTGTCTTTAAAATTTGGGCTTTGCCCCAGCAATGACTTAAGGCAAGCCAATTCCCTGACCGACCTTTAGTTTCAAAGAGTGAGAGATCTAAGGAACGATCTAACAGTTTCAGGTCGAGGACTCTTGTTGGTAATGTTTTCTTAGAACCACGTCCACATACGGTATGGCGCTCTAGGCAAGCTTTGAGCCATGAAGTTGCAAGCGCAAAAGCTTTGTCCGATCTGCAGGTTTCTTCTACTGGTCTTGCTCTTATGACAGACGCCGAGGGATCCTCTAGAGCATGTCATAAATATGCATCACAGAGAAATTGAATATCGGCACCAACCTGAAAGAGTGTAGAGCTCAATTTCCTGCCAGAGGTCATACCTCATATCTCCATTTCTGTGGAAATCTGGAACTGCAATTTGAACAAATCTGATTCCGGTGTCAATCGTATTCTTGATCTCTGAGTCCTCCACTCGCAACACAACAGGCGCAGTTGCGAGTTTTCTACCAAACTTTTTCCATGGGAAAAGGCTTGAGAGCGGTTCATAACTGCTCTCAGTCCCACCAAGCCACTCTCCAGTACTAATCTCGATACGTTGTACTCTGCAAAGTTCAAGGTCACGTTTATATAGCGGCAATCGCTCCCTGACGAAGCTGCAAAGAGTGCATCCTTTAGAGGCTGAATCGCTCAGGGCATTGTAGCTGGCATGGAGCTGATGCCCACCTCCATAAACCACTTGCTTGAGATCAATGTGTCTGCAGGCGGTGCAGAGCATTGTTAGAGAGTTCTATCAAATTGTTGAATTGACATGGTAATAATGATATCCGATTGCGATAGATAGCTCAACTTAGGTTGCAAGGCTTGTGTATAAGCAGGCGTGCTAGCAGAAGATCCACAAAACCAGGGGTTGAGGCATTTCCTGTTCGCTTAGTGTGCCACTTTTTCCCCGCCCCTCGTGGCCGCTTCCATCAGTTCTACTAACACTTCACGACACCTCATCAGAGCACCCTCTATGCGACCCCCTTTACTTCCAGAGCTTGTGAAAACTCATGTCTCCTTCGCGACCTTCCTAAGCTAACTTGGCTGAAAACGCGCTCAGACGACCGCTGTGAATACACTCCACCCGCTATTTCTTGTATCGCTACAACATGGCTCAACCGTCACGAAAGCCCTGCAGAAACCGCCGAAGATGCGAGTATCCTATAGATCCTACAAGTGGCATTAGAAGGAGAGGAAATCCTGAGGAACATAGCTCAGTTCGCAGCTGAAACCGAGCGGCGTTCGCGGATGACGCCCGAAAAAAATATTGCGGAGAACAGGTTACGTTTACGACCTCGACTCGAGAGAGAATTTTCCAAACCTTTCTCCCTGCCTGCGGAGATTTCGTAAGTGAGTACTTCGAAGAACTAGAGTCGAAAGTTGATATGATATAAATTGATGACAGCGATAGCCATAATCCTCCCCATATGAATACTCATCACAAGCGATTGCCCCGACAGTCCGCAAAAATCTGCACATAACACTGGGGACACCGCATAATAAATATCGTATGCCGTTTCGCGCACATCTCGCAACGGAATACTTGCCCATTCCCACCTTCAACTTTTGGCAGCCATCCCCAATGCGCACATTCATGATTCTCACAAAGTACATTCCGCATCTAGTCGACGCAGCGATTGAATTCAAATCAAGGAAGTTGACGTGGTGCATCGCGGTTGACGACTTCTCTTGCTCTGACGACGAGTCGTTCTTCGTTCCACTGGTCGCAAGGACAGTGGTTCCAGTTCACGCCGCAGACGTAGCAGAATTCGGCGCCGTATTTGCAGATATTAGAAGTCGGTAATGTGTATAGAAGAGTCAAGGAAAAGGGAGAGCTCACGTCATGTAATAAAATCTTAGGCATGAACAGATTTTGTTTCGTTAATTGCTAGTGTTGAGGAAACAAGTTTCGTAATCTATCGTGGGAGTTGTTTATCTTATCGATAATGATTAGCTCGGTGTGGGATCGACGCCCGCGCTTAAATATCGTGCTCACGCCACATCTCCGATCTCCCCGGAAAGTTTCGACCACCACAACGACTACCTTCGAGACATCCGCCAACCTTTATCATGCTGCTGCCTACGCGGCTCAAAGGACTTTCGTTTATTTGTTAGCTCGAGGACCAACATCTCTAGAGTAGTACACGTACGGGGCAGACGCTCTCCCTGCTAGCAGAATGATACAGCCCAACCATTTTGCAAGGGCTCGCTTATTCTGAAAACATACTAGCAGGGAGGGCGTCTGCCCCGTTCGTGGTACCCCCTTGTATCTCTAACGGCTACTACGCTATGTTGGTTTCAGCACGTCGAGAGCGTTGTAGCCGCCTATTACCGTGCCACAGCGTCATCATCACGCTGACTTCTATTCCTGGGGCCGAAATCTAATAATAAGCTTAACATACCTACCTCAGCGGCTACAAGATACACTATACCGGGCGATTTATATTCCATCTCTGTAGGGCTGGGGGTATTCCCCGGCCTAGCTTCATCCGAACACTGTGCCACATGCAGCTTAGAGAAACATCCTTCAGCCGCCTTGCTTGGCACGTTTCGCTCTAGGAGGTTGGGGAAGCTAGACAAGTCCTTGCGCGTAGGCCTGGCCGTTGATTTGAGGTAATGGTCGGTCAAGCATACTGTTTCTAGAATCGTGGCATTGCTGGCACGCACGTTCCTAGTAACAAACGTGTTTGACCTTTCACGCCGCTGCGGATCATCGGTCTGGAGGCTGGTCGCTTATGCCAGGCCATGCGTCGATAATAGTATCTTGATGGTAAGGAACTGCTGCTTCTGCTTCTTCTCCAGCCTACCACACTTCTCCTCTCGTTCAGTCTACCAAAGTCTACCTCCTTATTTCCTCATTCACTTCGAAGCTGGCAGAGCCGGCTGATTTCTCAGACGTTCCCCAGTGGAACATAATCTAATACGTCTTTGAAAATGTCGAACTCAATGAAATGGTCCGCTTATCCAAATATCCCCGTCTTTCTCGAAACTAGTGATGATCGCGGATTACCGAAGTCGTATGGAACTACTCCCACCACGCCGACCACCTCTCCTGCTCTTGAGAATCCACTAGATCGACCAGTCCACCTCAGCGTTACGACGCCATCGACTCTTCCGGCTCGGGACCATTCTGCAGTATGGCCTATCCCAGAACCACCGCCAGAGATCGAAGTGCAGCAGCCTCGCCGGCTTTTACTTCGCTTCTTTCCATTAGAAAGACTAAGGGTTCGCTTCAATGGTGCTCGTGCTTCGCAGTGTTCAGAGAAAACCGAATTCACCGACTTGGAATCGGGCACTGCGGACATCAGCAATTTCGGTGGTTTGGGAATTATGGATGGTCCACCCAAGCTTCCATCCATTCAAATACCATCCCCAGTCGATGAAAAACCCCAACGCTTGCCGAACATTGCTGAACGAATCGAACGGAGGCTTTGGCGGTATAACTTGAACGGAAATGTCATTCAAAGATGGCTGCTCGAGATCATCAGCTGGACAATAAGTGCTGTATGCATGGGCGCTATTGTCGGTGTCCTTATATACCTGAGAAATGAGCCTTTATCCAGGTGGCAACTCAACAGGATCGGTCTCACACTGAACGCCTTCATCTCGGTCCTGTCTAAAGTCGCCTCTGCAGCTCTTCTTCTCCCAGTAGCTGAGGCTCTAGGGCAACTGAAGTGGAGTTGGTTCCAAGGCCACTCAAAGAAACTGTGGGACTTTGAGATCTTCGACAACGCTTCGAGAGGGCCATGGGGTTCATTTCTATTGTTGATCCGGACGAAGGGCAGGGCATTAGCAGCATTAGGAGCTTTGGTCACTATATTTGCACTTGCGCTGGATCAATTTTTCCAACAGGTGGTCGATTTCCCTGACCAATGGAAGCTACAAGGGAATAGCTCAATTCCTAGAGTGGTGCGATATGAGCCTGTTTATCCAGAACAGTACCAGAACGGATTGTTGCTAGCGCAGTGGGATGAAAACCTCTATGCGGTGCTCAATAGCTTCTTCTACGATAATGGGACCCAACCAATGCAGTTCGGCAATGGCACTCGGGCAGACGTTCCTCTTTCCTGTCCAACTAGCAACTGCACCTGGCCACCATACGAGACTCTTGGGGTCTGTAGCCAGTGTGTAGATGTTTCCCAGCTCCTTACGTTTGATTGTCTCGAAACACGGGTGGACTGGACGTCTAATCTAACTGGTCCCGGGACCGAGTGGACATACCCAAACGGAACTGTGTGCGGGTATTGGCTCAATGCGACGAGCGAGGAGCCAGTTCTCATGTCGGGCTATCTGAAAAACTCGACCGACTCCGGAGAGGGGGAAGCTCTGTTGATGCGCATTTTAGCCCTCGTGACCAACCCTAAGAGGCAGACTTTCTATGGTGGTTCGATCAACTTCAAGCATATTCGTAATCCGATAGAAGACTTCATCATCGCTGGTGCTGCGAACGAAGCTCCAAGTGTGTACCGGAATGAGACGCCTATCGCACACGAATGCGTGCTTTCGTGGTGCGTTAAAACGATTCAGTCATCTTACTGGCTAGCAATGTATCAGGAAGAAGTGACAGAACATTACATGAACGAAACGGAAGGGCCTTACCCTTGGACAACTATACGGATCGATGGCCCGCAAGGGAGTGGCACTGATACCTACTACGCGGAAGATGTCGTTATTGACGCGCCTTCGTCAGGTCCAAACCATTCCACTTACGGACTTAGCAATCTTACGGCCGTGAACACCATTACTATCTTTGACGAAATTTTCCCTTCATTTACGACCGTTGCGAACTCTTCGGCTGAACCGTTTTTAAGATACAGGACGAGCTTCGTGGACAGAGTCATGCTTCGGAAGATGCAGAAGAACCCATGGATACCGCCAGCCAACGTGAGCGAGTACGTGGACAGGATGGCGACGGCCTTTACCAACGTGATTCGAGCAGGGTCGAGTAAGGAGATGATTTATGGCGACGCTTACGATAAAGAAACGTATGTGTCGGTTCGATGGGGATGGTTTTCCCTTCCACTTGGCCTGCTCATTCTTAGCTTTGTCTTTCTCGTTGCAACAATCATTAGGAGTGCAAAGGAAATGGGCCAAGTGGGGGTATGGAAGACGTCGGCTATTGCAACACTACTCTACAGCCTGCCGGACCATTATCAGGAAAGAATTACCCGCCCAGTATCAAAAGGCACGCCGCGAGCAAGGGCGAAGGAACTGAGAATACAATTACTCCCAACGAAAGGTTGGAGAATTTCCGGGGATATGACCTCTCCCATGACACCCAAAGCTCCACGGACCCAACCTCCGCCGGGTTGGCTATGAAATCCCCAAAGAATATTAGAAATGATCCACGCATTACAGTCGACTGGTTTTGTCCTCATCGATAGCTCTTTCAATGCGATTCCATTTAGCTTTCGAATCCATTCTACTAGGACGTACTCTATATAAACTTACTTTATCACCTCCTTCATTCTACCCCTCCCCTTCATTATTCTTGATATCCATCTGCAATCTGTCAAATCTCTTAGAATCGCATTCTCCATCAGTTTCCCTCAACTTGGCCCTTAGTCTCGTTATTTCAACATGTCACTGATGGTATTCCTTCGGCGCATCACACACCTCTCTAGGGTATCTGAGATTTTTCGCAGCATTTGAACGAAATAGGGTACACTAAAAGACCAGTAGTACTGGACAAACTACTAATTCACGAATCCATTCGAAATTCCATAATCACTCAACACCCCAGATCCCTCATCTCCATGGCGACAGCTGAATTTCGTAGCTACTGTAAAGGAAAGGTGTCACGATACGCACAAAGGCTACGCTTTTCGAACTTAGCTACACAATCTACCACCGCAAGACTATTCCGACATGCACAAAGGGAGATGCTCACATTGTTACTCTGACGAAGTCGAGTGTACGATTCTCGACGTGCACAGATCTGCGACGAAGCTGCATGCGGTCTGAGAACGAAGTGGCAGGCAGATACGAGCCTCGTGGTTGCTGATCTTTGGGACATACATGTACTTCAGACTTCTGAGACCTCCGCGTTTGAGAGCCACGTGCAATGGAGTTTGGGGGCCAGAACCTTGGTATTGTGGTTATGAGGTCGGAACGCGGAAAGCCGCTACGCCTTATCCAGGGTGGTTTTCGATTAAAAATTATCAATAAGCTCGATTAATAATCGTTATCGATAACAATCGATTATTATTAACGGTTATCAATAATTCTCACCGCCATAATAAAATTCTTCTTTCTCTTTTCTATCGTACGAATTATGGATTCTAAAGTAGATTTATCCCTTCTTGCCCCCTTAACTACTAGATCAAATATATCAAAAAGGGGTAGGTCCGCCCATACAACATGGGTCCATACTTGTACGGCACGTAACGGAGAGAATTCTCGGTATAAGTACTATATACGGAGGACGGCCTAAAAAGGGATTTCTCTTTCCTTTTTGGGACGGGCGGTCAGTCCCCTAACAAAACGGGAATGACACGCCAAAGTTACGGGGGCTTTGTCCCCTAAGCAACCAAGCTCGGGGCGCTCTAGGCCCCCAAAAGGCCGAATAAAACGAGAAGCTGACCGCCCGTCCTAAAAAGGAAAGAGAAATCTCTTTTTGGGCCGTCCTCCGTACACTATATAGTACCATCGCCGTATAATACTTCAGTTAGCACCAATATACAATAGCATCTTAAGTTAAAGCATGGAATTATTGTCGAAAGAGCTCTAGGCCTAATTTAAGTAGAAATAGTCTATTAGCTATAGCAACTATATATTTAGGCAGAGTGTAAGGGATATTATTGCGGCTACCTCGGGTTGCCCTTAGGACAACCTCCTGTCACAAAATTCACCTAGATAAGTTCATTAATGAAAATGGGTTGATTAATTGATGATCTTATATCGTGTCTTTTTGACCTTGATCTGATGTGTCTTCAGTGACATGTCTTCATGCACGTAACTCGTACACGTGACCCACGCCTTTAGAGAATATAGATTATCTAACACACCCCCTTAGCTTTAAGCTCTTTAAGGTCAAAGCTAGCCACCTTCTCGTGTCCGTTAATGAGTTAATTGAACCGTAATCTTATCTGAATCCTTCCGTCTTGCTCTAATACTGTCCCTTAGGTCCTCTAGTTGCTTCTCCTTATTTAACTGCTCCTTAATATCCACCATCCTAATTATATTAACGAAGCTTTAAAACCTCTGCTTAGGCAGGGCCTTTGTAAGTCTATTAGCAATTATCTTCTTTATCGCTGTCTATTAAAATCGTACTTGTTTTATTGCGTATTCTTAACGTAGCTAGTGTTAATAGATATTAACGTATCAGAGCTTTATAATTAGCTTTACCGTGTCTTCTATAATTAGTTAGAGCATCTATGTATTATTACATTTAATAATTAAGGGCTTATTTAGGCGTAACATTATTGCTTTAAACAGCCTGCTGATAAAGATAGCTTCCTTTACTATCTATAATAGGGCTAACAACTCGGCTTCTGTGCTTAACGTCATTACCGTACCCTACTTGTTTGCTCTCTAGGCAATCGGCCCCCTAAATAGCTTTATAATATATCCTTACGAGCTCTTTCTATTAATAGAGTTGTCCGCGAATAATGCATTGCTGGCATAGATAAATGATTACACTTTACCTCTACCGTCTCTTCTGTTGTCTCGTCCTTTGTCGCGTATTCCTTTATCTCTCCTTCTACTGTTTGTTCCTTCCTTGTCTCCTCTATAGTAGATTGCTCTGCTCCTTGTACTATATAGGTACTAGATTGCTCTATCTACCGCTTAATAGTGCTTTTGGCTTGGGTTCTAATTGAACCTTACTAGCTGTAATACTGCAAAAGCAATATCCGGATGCGTTATAGTGGCTGCATAAAGTATTGAACCTATTTTTCTCTAATATAGCATCATAGAAGCTGCTTCTCTTAGTAGGGACATAGGATAAACTAGTAGGTCTATATTAGGGGACGGAAGCGTTAGACGGATTAATTAGTAATTAGTAGGGAGGAGTTCTAATTCTGCTATAGGAGTGTCTAGAAGATACCCTCTAAGATCTATTTTATACTGGTTAGCTATCTTCTTAATATAGGCTTTCTGGGATAGCTACAGGAGCCTCTAGCTACAATTACATAGCACGTAGATTCCTAGGAACTATTTTAGCTCGCTAAGGATACTTATCTGGTATTCCTTATATAGCTCCTTAATTGCTTCTTAAGCTTTCTTCTTATCTATCTTTTAGTAGCAGAAGACAATATTATTAATATAAAAGAAGATAACTATTCCACCTTTTAGCATAATATACGGCTCCTAAGGTACCTCTTTAAAGCCTAATTCGTTTAATAAGCTCATGAGATTCTTCTGCTATAATAGTGGTGATTATTATAGTCCGTATAAGGCTTTTCTTAAGCGTAGTACTTTGTCTTTCTTTTCTTTATTGAACCCTGGCGGTTGCTTTATGTAGACAACCTTGTCAAGATCATAATGGACAAATGTATTAACTGCATCTATCTATATCATCTCCAGGTCGAATTTTGCAGTAATTGCCATAAGGGTTTAGAAGGTTATACTAGCTAATATAGTAGCTCTTATAGGTAGGTCTCCTGGGGCCTATTAATTTCTGTATACTACTAAGCATGCCTTGCATTTCTGGAGAAATCCGTGCTTATCTATCTTGTAGATGAACACCTATATTAAGCTAAGGATCTGCTGTCCCTTTATATACTTCTTTTCTGTTTCTTAAAACGACCTTATTTAATAATAAGATTAGAGATGGGCTTATTAAGCCTCTTAGAACTAATCTTAAAGAGGATGCGTATTAAGGTCCTAGATTGACTAAGGTGGCGGAGGTAGGTTCTTCCTATATAATCTAACATCGCGTGTTCTACCTGATTTTAGCTTGCTATCGTTAAGTTAACTATTAAGGTTGAACTTCCTTCCTGCTAAGAAGGCACCGTAATAGGCTGACGTAATCCTTTTAGTAATAAAGTCTTTAAACCTATTATTGCTGGCTTCCTTAAACGAGTCTTTAACTAAGTTGTTGGATACCCCCTAAGTGTTAAACGCATCTTCTGCTTAATAAGCGACGTCCTAATTAGTACCTTATACACCTGACTTTATAGGATACTTAATATAAAAGGCACATAGAGATTCTTTATCTTCTTCTATTAGAGGTGGTATACAGTACGCATCTTTAAGAGCTCTTACAAGCTTAAGATCTGCTAACTTATTAAAGGTTTAAACTGGCTTATTAACGTTGTTGTCGTCTTCCTCTTAAATTAATGGTTTAAATATTTCTTTATTATCTTCCAGAAGGACCTTATTCTTGGTTAGGGTATTAGGGAGTTAAATTTTCTTAATTAGCGTGTCTAATTTAGCGTATAGGTCCTTTAAGATGTCCGTTCGCTTGCCATTAAAGAACGTCTTTTTATTAAAGATGACGTCCTTAGTAGAGATAATGATACCTTTATATGGGATCCAGATCCTATAGATATTGGTAGAGTTATAGCTAATAAGGTAGCTAATGTGGGCTTATAGATCTAGCTTGCTTAGCCTTTTCTTCTTTAGCTGGGCATCCAACGTTATTACATACGCCCTACAGCCGTAGGCTTTTAGGTGTGCTAGTTACGGCTTTCTTAACCTATTAGCTAGGAAGGTATAGAATCTCTTATATAGCAATTTCCAATTATTGCTTTCCCGTGGCGTTTAATCTTAAAGGTAGACTATATAGTTAACTATCTTGTTCCATAGGTCGTGTGGTAGATTAGCAGCAATTCTTATTACTTATGCTCTCTTAATGATCACACCTCCTAAGCGTTTGGTGGTACTATTTTAAGCTTAAGTATATAGCGCCGAAGGCTTAAATATAATCCCTTACGTCTATAGCCATTTAAAGGTTCTCCTTTTCCCTAGCTTGTTATCTGATCTAATAGTGTTAACTTTAAGATTATACCTTAGACGAATCTATTAGATGAAATCTTTAAGTATTTATAGTATCTCCTTCTCCTCGCCATGCGTTATTATAAAATACGGAAAGGATCTTCCTAAGAAGGTGTTATGGATAAGCATAACTTATACAAATCCGGTATACGCTTCCTTAAGGTTAGTCCAGTCAATATAGAGGTTAAGATAGGGTTTGTTAATTTTCTATTTTAAGAACCTTCTTAAGACCTAACGCTTAATTTTGGCGAGACTATAGTATTAATATTCTATTATCTTAGGGCCTTAAAGCTTGACTCCTAGGGCGTTAAGACCTAGATAATAAAGGCTTATAGGTCCTAGATAACCTAGACACAGATGCTATAGATACACATCACCTTTTAAATCTAGACGAGCGTCTCTTAACAATGCTTTACGCTTCCGTTAGCGGCGTAGCAGTTAGCTTATATTGAATGTTAATAGACCTCCTAGTTAGATGTATTTAATAGTCTATTATCTATAACGTTCTTCCATTTAACATAGGATTGTGTTATCCTTCTAAACTAGCAGATTATTGTCTCCTTTATTGTCTTAGTAGAACCCTTATTTTTAAAGTAGACGGAACAATACTAGATTTGTATTAAAGTCTGTATAAAAGGCAACGTCCTTAAGACGTAGGATTCCCTTACTCTTGTCTAGTTTTATGACCTAGATAGTGACATCGCCATAACCTAGTATAGGCACTTCTAAGCTGCCGGCGATGATATATTCATGTCTTAGAGCTTTTCTGAAATTATAAAAACAAGAGAGGTTATTAAAGATATGGAAAGTGGTTCCTAAGTTAAGAATAGTTAATAGCTTTAATAGATGGAGTTGACTGGTGTAATACAATTCTAGGAATATCGCATTAGCTTCTCCCTTAATCTTAACTGTCTCCTATCATTGTTAAGCTTCATTAACCTTTAATTCCTTAAGCTTAAGTTATTCCACTTAGGCAGCTAGATCCTTATCTTACTCTACCTTTATAAGTACCCTTTTTATATATATACCTACGGCTTTAAATCCCTCAGGCCTTTTGCTCTTAAATAGATACCAATAGTTAGGAAGGGTATATCCCCTTATATCGCATGCTAGGCATTTAAGGTTCTTCGACCTTTTAGAAGACATCTCTTTAGTCAAATTTGTACCTACCCTTTTTCGGCTATGAGATAAGCTGTTCCCTTTTCCTTTTTGGACTTTAGCAGCAATAGAGATACCCTCTTTAGGCTCTCCTATAAAGTCTACATTAAATGCACTCCCTCTTGCCGTTGTAGGTACGGCTTTAGAAAGGTTTTGGAATGCTTCTTATAGCTCTATTACTACTTTACGGTATTCTGATAAGAGAGCCTTTTCGGTATTATTTGCCTGCTTTATATACAGAACAAAATAGGTTTCGCTTATAGGTCGTATTGCATTTGCAAGGTCCATTAGCCAGATCCCATTAGTCATCTATAGAAGATTATACTTCTCTACTATCTTTATTATATGCTCCTATTAGTTAAGCTACTAGGTAACCTTTATCTGCTTAAGCCCTTTAAGTGACTCTATATACTGCAGTTATACCTTCCTTATTATAAAGTTCTTTAAAGGCTTAGTGTCTTCTTTTAACCGAATTAGCCATTCCTTAACTGTAAGGGAAGGGTCGAGCAGTAGCTTCTTCTAAATCAATACTGTGGACGTGATCTGGGTGCGTATCTGTTATAGATACTCTTCCTATTTTAGGAAGTACTTTATGTCCTAGTTATAGTATCGTCTGCTATTCTTGTACGCTTTCTATTGATTTATTAAGAGCTGTGTATATAAGGTTACATTCTTATTAAAATTAGTAACTTCTAGATAGGCTGGTTCTTATAATAGAGCTCGTTAAGGTGCTGCATTATCTGGGTCAACGTAGGCCTAAATTCGTTTGTCTACTAGGGCTTATAGTTGCTAGATCCATTACTCCCAGTCTTCTAGTTTATTAAGGATGATCATGGTTGACAAACTCGACATTAGTGGAGTTATTTTGACTAATAGGCAGGTGGGGAATTAAGATGGTATTTTGTTATTAGGATCGTCCTTGTCGTCAGGATTGTCCTTATTATTAGGGTCGTCCTATAACAATTAATATAGAATCTCGTAGAATCTCGTGGAAGGTTCGTGTTAGAATCGTCCTATAATACTTATAATAGGATTTCTGTTAGAGTCTGCGTCCTTGACGATAAGGTGTCAGAGTCTGACGATAAGGTAGAATTTCTTCAAATAATTAAGTAATAGCTGACTAGCTTCTTAAGTCGGTGGACTAGGCTTATAACTATTACAAAATTCACCTAGATAAGTTTATTGATGAAAATGGGTTAATTGATTGATGATCTTATATTATGTCTTTTTGACCTTGATCTGACGTGTCTTTAGTGAAGTATCTTCATGCATGTAACTCGTGCACGTGACCCACGCCTTTAGAGAATACAGATTATCTAACACCTCCGGACGCCCCTTGGATGGTCGCCGGTCACGTGCCGGAGGCATGTGCCTATAGTATATAGTCTCCACAATTCTAGAGGCCTTACCTTAAGGGTTCGTCTCCTTCACAATCTATCCTATTCCACAATCGTGTCCTTATAGCCCCCTGTCTACAAAGTCCCCTTATACAGAGTCTTTAGGTTAAATAGATAAGATTAATACCTAGGTCTTCTAAAAATACCTAGATTAGGGAGTAATTAATAAGGCTTTAATTATATTAATTATTATACAACCCTTTTATTCCGTATTATTAAGTGGCCTAAATTCTATACTTTTTATTAAGTGCTTAATCCAGAATCGACTGACTTTATTACTATAGCACACTCTTAAGTTATTAAAAAGATTAAACAATCCTAGTAAGCTTAAAAAGATATTATATAAAATAGGGCCCAGGCCTATATAGAGGAGGAAGGGAGACGCGTAAGAGAGTAGTAAAGATAATAGTAAGAGAGAGAAAGGAGCTAAAGTAGAGTATAAAAAAGTACTGGGAAACTATCTACCGTAATATAATACTGGTTAGACTAACACTAGAGAGGCATATTATTACGGCGACTTAGTTAATCAAGACTCTAGCATAGTGCTCTTATCAATATTTAATATCAGGAAAAGGCCGTATTGATATTAATATTAAATATTAGTTTAATACTAAAAAATATTAAAAAGATATTAAATATTAAATATAGTACATGGTGTTTTATTTAAAAGTAGGCTCGTATACCCCTAGGCTCTAGTAAAGCTTTAAAATATCTACTCTCTTACGACTGCTCTCTTACCACTATCGTTACCTTCGTAATCCTTGGCGTGGTATAGTAGATATTAGCTGCTCTTTAGATTCTACTAAGGCCTCTAAAGCCTCTTATACTATATTTGTCGCCATAAGCCTTCCTCCGGCAGTGATATTACTTAGTAGCCAGCTCTTTAAGCACTCCGTATATTTAATATTAGTACTCCCTACATCGGCAAAATATGGTACCCTTTCAATGGCCTCAATGGTTGGTGGTTGACGCAATTGGCGCGCAGTTGAGGTTATTTAGCAACTCGACCAACTAGCCTATGTCGTGTTTTTTTAACACGCAGCCTGCGCGCAGCCTGCGCGCAACCTATACGCAACCTACCAGTAATCTACGCATTTAGCAACCATAATTATATTTACCTCTTTTATACTAATAATATATTTTAAATAAATAAAAGCTACTTTAAAGCTATTTATAAGGCTAGTAAAATAAATAATATTATTTTAGAT
>Ga0307507_10000347_pt1 | contig 94353 bp, 35 predicted proteins | sample 7_EM_MG_FD_207223 | JGI IMG/M metagenome (GOLD analysis project Ga0307507, IMG submission 207223) | Populus trichocarpa ectomycorrhiza microbial communities from riparian zone in the Pacific Northwest, United States - 7_EM | ecosystem: Host-associated > Plants > Roots > Unclassified | place...
GAGGACGTGGTCCTAATCTTTATTAAGCTTATATAGTCATAATCAGGAGGCTACGGCAACGGTCTAGCCTTTCCTACGTGCTATGCGGTAGAAGGCCGCGGCGCTTACATAGTAGCAGTTAGTTGTAGGTAGGGTAATAAGAGTTTCCCTAGGTTAATATCCTAGGGAGTAGATAGAGGCGGCTAGGCTATACCCTAGGCAAGTCTCTCTGCAATATTTAGAGTTAAAGGTTACTTCTCTCTTTTACCAGTTAATAGCGGGGTTGTGTTATTCAAGCCAGTTTATTCTAAGGATAATAGGGTAGTTTGTAAGTAGTATAATATAGGCCCAGAGCTCCTCCTAGTGTCCGTTTATATTTAGGTAGAGTTGTGCTATATAGGTAATCTTTTATGCAGTACAACTACCGTTAGCAAGTTATAGGGCGCGGGCTTTGGCGAGGGGTAAGGTAGGTAGGTTATAAGTATGTACAAATTAGGTATCTATAAATTTATCAGTAGCTCCGCAGTTAATTATAGAATAGGTTTTATATTATTTCTTAGCGGTAGTTCCCTCTATAGGTAAGACTATTTGCTTCCGTCCTTCTATTCTTACTAAGCTATCTATTAAGTAAGCCGATATGTAGATCCCTCTATCGTCAGAGTATCCCAACCTACAACTTAAGGCTGGGACTTTACGTTTTCCGCTTCCGCGTCTAATTCTACTACCGTTACTGCATCTTCGTCTTGTGCGGTAGCGGCATATAGCGACATATTTGGTGTCCGGGGTATAGGGTTAGGTATTTAACGGCAGCTGCTAAACCTAGCCATTGGGCAGTTTGGGCTATAGCTATAACAGCCTTCTTAACGGCATCTATAGCAACGCCTTAGCTTCTAGAGTAGCTCGCGCTCTCTATCTAGTAGCTTCTTCAGGAAGGCTGGTATAGAGAGGTTAATATTAGGACCAGTGGTATTACTTAGGGTAGTAGGCGTCAGTAGTTTAGTAGGTCCAGAGGGCTTCTATAGGGAGGTCTTTGGGCGGGGGTTTACAGTAGTAATCTAGTTTAGCCGTTATTCAATCTTTTGTAGGGCTACTACCATATCGTAAACGTCGTTATAGTTGTGGCTGGCGGCTGCGTGACTAAGGCAATAAGTAACTTTTTTAAGGAAATCTTCCTGGTCTTTAGCGTTATCTCAGGTAAGGACTCCAGTGTATTCCTAGAATTTAACATAGAACTTATTAAATAATTTAGTAGGACTTATCTTTAGGGCGCGTAGTTTAGCTCGACTAGTGGCCACTAGGTTATAGTCGCGGTATATTTAGTTAAGGTCGTTAAGGACTTCCTAGTGGGACTACCACTTCTAGGGACTGCTAGTCTCCCATCAAGCAAAAAGCCTATTAAACGGGATGCCCTTCGTTTGTCCGATAATGTAGCCAATCTTAGTATCTTCTATAGGGAAAAGGCAGGCGCTCTAGGCCAGTTTCTTGCGGGTTTGCATCTTCCAGTAGCTATATTCCTTGCGGTCACCCTCGAAGATTAGGGGATCAGGGTAGCATGTATTAGACCCTATAGTGGTAGTTTAGGTTCGATTATTGTGGCTTTCATCATCGCCGCTGCTGTAGTAGGGGTTCCCGTTAGGTAAAGCTGCTCGGCGCTAACCTTCCATTAAGCGTTAAGTAGGTAAGGTTGCCGGGGGCGTAGAGACTTAGGTGGCGTTATATACAGTAGAGAGGTGTCTAGTATTATTATAAATATGCTCATTAAGCTAAGATTATAGGTATTTAATTATACCCTCTCTCTTAGTAACCGTAGCAATAAGTATAATCTCGGCCTTCTTTAATCGTTGGACGTCGTGTTCAGACGCGCAGAGGTCATCTTCGATCTCTTAACGTATATTGTTAGCAAGCGCCTCACAAGCTTATAGGTCTTGGATAATATTATAATCTTAGGCAGCACGCATCTCAGCTCATATAAGCTTTAGATGGTAGTTCTATAGAAGGCAGTAGTATTTATTAGGTTCTCGTGCTACCATTTTTACAAACATCTCGGCGTCTCGTATCTCGATCTCAATAGGTAGTAGCCCTTCGGCTTATTTATCTATAGTTATATAGTTAATAAAGGATAAGACATTGTCAATATCCCCCTTATAGTCGTCGTAGTCTTTTAAGCCACTAGGCTTCCCTTTAGGGGTTAAGGCTAGGGTTAACAAATCAAATCCTCCTAGGACTAATTAGTATCGTGGTTTCAATGTAGGTATTGGGTTGTTCTTTAAGTTTAACATAGTAGCTAGTAAGGAATTTCGTCTTACTATTATTAATTCTTTAGGAGTACGAAGTAAGGTAACTCGTGGACACGCTACTTCTGGCAGCGTCTGCGGTATCGTGGAGACGTAGAATTGGTCGTAGGCTAAGCGTCGGTAAAGAAAAAGGCGCAACGTAATGTCACGGAACGCGGGCAATGGCTACAAAGCGTATGTATTCGGGGAGTCTACAAGACGTTGCGCGATCGATTGTAAGGGTCGAGGGCGTAAGGAGGTGATATACCCTCGCGTAGCTGACATAAGCTGTACGCGAGGTGTACGCGAGAGCACGGGGTTCTCCTATAGAGGCCCCTGCGGTCGGGTTCCGTGACAATTTATTAGGCAACCACTCCACCAGTTATTATTACGTTATTGACTTATTGTTTATACCTATATACCTAGCCCATTAATAAGCCCACTGTAGTTCTTGCTATAAGGTTCTGTTATATATTTACTACTAAGGTTACAGTATTAAAATATAAGAGAAGTTAAATAACATGCTACCTAAAGCGTTAGTTATAATGCCATTAACGGCAGCAACTACCTTAGGATTAAGAGATACTAGTATAGTAGATACGGACTTACAGTTAATTATAAGAGGTTAGTTATAGGAAATGGTTAATCGCTTATTAGATAATAATAAGATACTTAAGGAATGCATTAATGGAATCGGCGCAGTAAAGGTTAAGCTACCGTTAATTAAATAATTCTTAGGAGAAAGGTTAAAACTTAAAGGATTCCTTATGCAAATGCACTTTAAGGTCATATAGGAAGGAGCAAAGTTAGCAACACCTATAGATTAGGTAGTGTATACAGGACTATTTTTAACAAGAAGAGTATTAGAATGGTTTAAACCTTATCTTATAGAAATACAAGCTAGTGGTATAACAACTACTAACCAAGACGTATAATTTATGTTTACTAGTTAGAATGGGTTTATAAAAAGACTAATATAGATATTTAGAGACCTAGAAGCATTAACTACAGCAGAATAGAAGCTTTAAAACTTAGTATAATATTCTTTAGTAATTAAGTACACGACACAATTCCAGACACTTATAATGTAGGTTAAGTGAAATAATAAGGCGCTTATGGCATAGTATAAATAGGGACTTAAGACTAAAGTCTAGGACGTAATTATCCTAATGGAAGATATAGAAAGTCTATAAAACTTAATAGATTAGTTAATAAAGATTAATAATAGGATCTATTAAAGGGAACAAGCCAAGAAAGGGCAAGATAGAGTTTTATAGTTATATAAGACGCAGAGTATATATTGGCAAATATAGAGCTAAAAACTATAGAATGGCGCAGAGCTAATGGACCTAAGTAGTACTAAAGAATCTAAGAGATAGATAAAGAAACTATGGAAACCTAGAGGTTAAGGATTAAGTAATTATAGGACTAAGGAGCAGAGGCTAAACCAGGGATCTTAGCAGTAGAAGATGTTTAGGCGGACTCTATAATAAGAGAAATGGTTTAAAGATAGAGCTTGCATAAATTGCGGAAAATAAGGTTATTTTACCAGAGACTATAGAGGTGGTTAGAGTAACTATGCGGTAAAGGGCACCAAGTTATTAGAGTACAATAACACAGATATAGGGATATTACATGGGACTAAGGAGTGTTTAATTAAACACTTTGCGTTTTATTATAACAACGCATGCTAAATTTATAAGGACATTAAGTATGGCGCAAGCTATTAGCTGTAAGAGCCAGAGTTAAGAGGACTTAAAGGAACTAAAGAGTTAGATAAAGAATAAGATTAACTCTACAAGCTAGATTAAGATGTTATAGCAATATACAGACAAAGATTAGCAACAATGACAATGGAGTTAGAGTACTTATTAATTAACAGTGATAAGGATAAAAAGGAGGCTAACTGGGAGCACTTAAACCTTAATAACGCAATAGAAGTAGAGACTAAAACCACTATAGAACGCGGATTAGTAACGGGTATTATAACACTGTTAGATACAATTTCCATTGCTTTATAAGATGGAAGGAGTAATATCTAAAGATAATTAAGCAAGCAGATAACTGTTAGTGCTAGCTCACCACTTATAAAAGGTAAAAGGCCATAGGTTTAAGATTCTTAAGAAGAGATAAGGAAAGCTCTAAACTTACTAGATGTAATAAGGACAGCTTAGGAACCCATAACGGATAAAAACCAATAGAAAAGGGTAGTAACTTAGTTTAGTAATAAATAAATAAGTGTAGGACGTAAGTTTAAGAACTAAGAGTTTAGAGAATGAATAAGAACATTAGTAGAAAGCTAAGATTTTAATAAACAAATAAGGACTATAGTAGTTCTAAGTAAACATAGTGTTTAGCTTAAAGATTAAAAAGTTAATATAAGAATAAAAAAGTAAAATGACGTTAAGGATCTAGCTGCAAGACGCAGAAAATAGGAAACTATAGATAAGTTCAGACAAAGAATTATTGCATAGCAAGAGCAAAAGCTAGATAAGAGATTAGCTATATTAGGTTATATAAGGGACAGAGCACCTATATAAAGAGTTACTAATAGGCTTAGTGTAGGAATACCTAGAGTAAAGTAGTTAGATAAACTAGAACAAGAAGAGGATCTAGACATTCTAGTTAAATTTAAAGAAAGACACACTAAAGGATGTCACGACGTAGTAATAACAAGGTACTTTCTTATAGACAAACTATATATACTAAACTAGTTATACAGAAAGTGGTATAGGTAATGATATAATGACAAATAGAAAGACTTTTATATATGGCTGGATAAGAAGGTAGTCTAAGACTAACCTATTACGGAAAAACGTATAAGTCACATTAAAGAAGCATTAATTATAATGTTAAGGAACCTAGAAGAAGGATCTAGGGACTAGAGAAGTAAGTAATAAATTTTAGTACCCGCAGCAGAGATACTAGTAGTTAGGTTAACTAGGTATAGGTTTAAACTTAAGGATAAAGATAAGTTAAGAGTTAACCTAAAATATACAGCGCATTATACACTATTATAGATAGCTTATATAGATAATATGTATAATATATATAGAGCACCAAAAGATAAGAACTAAAAGTACCTAGTAAGAATGTATTAGGCACTAGAGGAAAAACAGTTTAGAGACACTAAGTATATATATAGATGGCACCTAGTAGAAGTACAGAGTTAAGGGGACCTAATACTTTAACTAGGAAGATTCCTTATGGAAGAATGCCTAGATAGATAATAGTGGTAGGATTACCTAGAGAATACTTATCTATGGCATATAGAGGAAAAGAAATAAATTAAGTATTAGCTAAAGTGGGACTAAGTATAAACAGGATCTAGTAGCTAATAGTTAGGAAAATGGGAGGCCTATAGGACTAGAGGGAACTAGTAATAAAGCCTTAAACCCTTAAAGGAATTTAAGGACAACACCTAAACTTAAGAGTTAAGTAGCAAGATTAGTAGTTTAAAGCGTTAACAGACAGTGGAGTAATAAGGAACTATATATTACTAAAAGCAGTGGAAAAAATAGGGCTACTATATAGACAGAAGGAACACCTGTATCTACTTATAACAATTTTAGAAGATTAGATAGCCTATAGAGGAGGCATTATTAATCTCAAAACAGGACCTATTTAGTTAACTATTAAAGGGAGACCAGTTAGAATATCTTTTAATATCTTACTGTTAGGAAAAAATAAGGCGATATTAGGAATGCCTTGGTTATAGGAATATAATCTAAAGATTAATTAGGTTATAGGCCAGGTTGATATTAAAGATACTTAATAATGTAAAGTGCGGTAGCAAACCAAGTTGGTATAGTACTAAGTAGGAGCAACGTATAAAGAGACTAAGCGAGGCTTAAGTTATATACTAAAGAGATACTATAAGTATGGCAAAAAGTTATAGTTACCAGAAAGTGAAAAGCTGTTAAAGTATACAGCATGGGACCATGAGATAGAATTGGAAGAAGGAATAAGTCTAAAGTTCTTTTTAATCTATAAGCTTACTAAAACAGAGTTAGTAGCGCTTAAGGAGTTTGTTTAGGAGAACTTACAAAAGGGATACATTAGATTATTGCAGTTATTAGTAGAATATCCAGTACTGTTTATCCTAAAGAAAAACGGAAAACTTAGGATATATATAGACTATAGACAGTTAAACAGTATTACCGGAAAGAATAGGTATCCTTTACCCTTAATTAGCGAAATTTAAGACAGGATAAGTAATATAAAGATCTTTACAAAGATAGATCTAAGATAGGCGTACTATTAGATTAGGATTAAGGAAGGCAATAAATAGAAAGTAGCTTTTAGGTCAAAGGAAGGACTATATAAACCATTAGTTATGTAATTTAGGCTTATAAACGCACTAGTAACGTTCCAGAAGCGAATTAATAGTGTATTAAGAGAACACCTTAATGAGTTTGTTATGGTATACCTTAACGACATTATCATCTACTTAGAGAGTGAGGAAGAACATAAGGAATATGTTAAATAGGTTTTAAAGAGATTACAAGAAGAACAGATACTAGTAGCAATTAAGAAATGCGAGTTCTTTATAAGAAAGACCAATTTTATAGGATTTATTATTAAACTAGGAAAAATCAGCATGGACCTAAAGAAAGTTAAAGCTATAGTTAGTTAGTAGGAACTAGAGAACGTTACACAGTTAAGATTATTTCTAGGGTTTTGCAACTACTATAGGAGGTTTATAACACAATGGTTGAAAAGCATTAAGCTATTTACGCGGTTAATAAAGAAGGAGGAACTATGGGTTTAGGGAAGTAAGTAGAAGAAGCTATTCTAAGAACTAAAAAAGTTGTTTACCTAGGAACCAATCCTTAAGATCTATTAACCAAAGTTAAACACAGTTGTTAAGATAGACGTATTAGACTTTGCACTAGGAGCATATTTGCTATAGAAGCATTAGGACACATAGTATCTAGTGACATACTATAGTTAAAAGATAACACCACTAGAACTAAACTATAACATCTATAATAAGGAGTTATTAGGTATAGTTACAGCGTTAAGGGAATGGAGAGCATTCTTATAAGGTATAGAAAGACTATTTATAGTTAAGACAGACTATAAGAACCTTATAGGATTCCTAATAATAAAGGAACTCAACCAAAGATAGGTTAGATAGGCGGAAATGCTTATAAAATACCATTTTGAAATTTAGTATACTAAGGGTATAGATAATGCACAAGCAGATACTCTAAGTAGAAAGGCTAAACTATAAAATAATAAAAAGCCATTAGGGGCTTTGTTACGAAAGGATTAAGACAGATTAATTAGGTATAATTACCTAAAGATAGCAGCAACTAAGGAGAGTTAGATCTATAAATTACTAGAGAGTAATTAGGTATAAAAGATCTAAGAGGCATAGGCAGAGGATCTAGATTTAGATCAGTATAAGAATAGAGAAGTAACTTATATTCTAAGATCTATAGTAAAAGAGTTTATTAAGTCATTCTATAAGGGACTAACTTAAGGACATAACAGAGCTATAGGCTTAGTGTTAAGACTTTAAGAGGAGTATATTATTTAAGGAATTTAGGGACTAGCAAGACAAGTTATAAGAGAATGTCCAGATTGTTAAAAAAAAAACCTAATAAGGCATAAGCTATATGGAGGGCTACAACCTATTAAAATATCAGAAAGACTATAGGAAGTCATATTATAGGACTTTATTATTAAGTTACTAAAGTTAAAAGATCCTATTACAGGACAAGATTATAACGCAATCTTAGTAATAGTAAATAAGCTTATAAAGTGGGGATACTTTATAGCATGCATAGAAAAGATATTAGTAGAAGATATTGCTAGAATCTATATTAAGGAAGTATTTATAAGGCATAGAGTACTAGACAAGATTATATTAGACAGAGATCTAAGATTTATAGCAGTATTTTAGGAAGTATTTCTAGCAGAATAAGGAGTTTGCGCAGCAACCTCTACAGCATATTATCCGCAGATAGACAGATAAATAGAAAGATTAAACTAGACACTAAAACAGTATCTAAGGTATTATATCAATCACGTATAAAACGATTGGGTATTATTGTTACTAGTTATATAGTTTGCATATAATGCAACACCATAAGAAGGAATAGGGATATTACTATTTAAGGCAAATTATGGGTATAAGCTAAGAATATTGTTATTACCATATTAAGCAAAGAAGATAAGTAGCACAGCTAAGCAAAAAATGGAGATATTAATAAATCTTTATATAAACCTTAAGGAAACAGCTAAACTAGTATAAGAGCAAATAAAAAGGTACTATAATGCTAAGAGATTTAAGGGACTAGATCTTAAGGAGGGAGATAAAGTGTGGCTATTACACAAAAATTTTAAAAGTTAATGACTAAGTAAGAAGTTAGACTATGTTAGACTAGGACCTTTTAAAATTAAGTAGAGAATTTTATCAGTTACGTATAAGTTAAACCTACCAGCTAAAATGAAAATCTACCCTATATAGCACGTTGTAATACTAGAGCTAGTATATGGAAATATTAAACCACTAGTATATAAGGCAGATATATATAGAGGACAAGAGGAAGACAAGTAGCAAGTTTTAAAGATTATTAGTTATAAGGATGTAGATAATAAAATATGGTATAAAGTAAAGTAAATAGGCTATAGTAAGACTACCTAGGAGCTACTAAGTAACCTAAAGAATGCTATGGGAAAGGTATAGGAGTATTAAAAGAAAGCAGGTTAGAAAGCATTAAAAAGGGATTACTAAAGGATGAACTACCTAAGGGGGACTTAGGAGGAGCAACTGCTATATTACTTAGAACTGTTTCCTTCTTTAGAGACGTTACTCTCTCGTTACCTAGCTTAGACAGACCCTATTAGACAAGTTTCTACTCCTTAGAACGGACCTTCTTACAAACTTACTTAAGACAATAGAGATAAGCGTAAGCCAAAGTACACGCTTTAAGGGCTCAATACTTCTCTTCCCTTACTCTCTTAACACAAGTATAGTCCTTATCTTAAAGACAACAAATTTCACCTAGAGCGCTTAAAAGCTTATTATTAAGCTTTATAGCGGCAGATTAAATATAAAACCCTAAAGTAAATTAACAAGGGAACTTAAAGACTATTAAGAGTTATAGGACGCGCATACTTAGCATTAGAGATAGAACGAACATTGCAGGACAATTAAATGTTTACTTTAATATACTCTGAACAGGAAGAGGGTTGCTAAGATAAAGGACTCGCCAACGCAACGCAAACTAACCCCTTTTTCGCACAACGAGAACACGGAGACAGTATAATCTCACTAAGTGACAGTATTGCAGCAATAGTATAAGAGCGACAAGCCATAGAAGAAAAGGCTGAGGACTTAGAAACCTTAGAAGGTATAATAAGTAAGGATATTAACCAGATTAATTAAACGGACATTATACCTTTAGTAAATAACTTGGAGATATTAGGAATCTTTAAGGACAAAGATAAAGAGGAGGGAGATGGTGTTACGGACGCTTTAAGTATAATATTATAACTACTTAGAGAAGAGTTGGCGGAAGCTAGTTGGTTAATATAGGTATGGTTTAGGATAGAGCTAGTAGAACTATATAACGAAGAATGGTAGCTAAGGTTACGTGATATAATCTATAGGACAGAGTAGATAGAGCACATATACTTCACAGAGCGAAGGGATTTCTTAGGCGTATAGTTGTGTATTTAAAGGACCACAGTCCCTACCTAGATAGTTCTCTCTTTATAGTGAATCTTAGAATACAATTAGAGTTAATCTGTTGGGCAACCACTCCACCAGTTGTTATTACATTGTTGACTTATTGTTTATACCTATATACCTAGCCCATTAACGAGCCTACCGTAGTTCTTGCTACAAGGTTCCGTTACAACATATACCAAATTTATAAGGACGCTAAGTATAGCGTAAGCTATTAGCTGTAGGAGCCATTATTATCTAAGTTCAGAGGAACTAATAAACCAGCTCATAGACCGGACATTAAAGATAATAAATTTAATATAAGTAAAGCATTTACTAACAATAAGGTAATAAAGGCAGCTTACTAGGAGTATATAAACCTTAGAGAAGTTAAAACAGAAGTAGAGACTAAAACCATTACAGAACAGGGTTCAGTAATGGGTATTATAACACCATTAGATGCAATTTCCATCACTTTACAAGATAAAAGGAGTAATATTTAGAAAAAACTAAGCAAGCAGATAACTGCTAGTGCTAGCTTATTACTTAAAAAAGGCAAAAGGCCACAGGTTTAAGATTCTTAAGAAGAGATAAGGAAAGCTCCAGACTTATAAAACACAATAAGGACAGCTTAGGAACCTATAATGGACAAAAACCAATAGGAAAGAGCAGCAACTTAGTTTAGTAACAAATAAATAAGTATAGGACGCAAGTTTAAGAACTGTAAGTTTAGAGAATAAGTAAGAATATTATTAGGGAGCTAAGATTTCAAAGAACAAATAAGGTCCATAACAGTTCTAGGTAAACACAGTGTTTAGCCTAAAGATTAAATAGTAGATATAAGGATTAAAAAGCAAGATAACTTTAAGGATTTAGCTGCAAGACGTAGAAAACAAGAAACTATAGATAAGTTTAGGTAAAGAATTATTATATAGCAAGAGCAAAAGCTAAATAAAAGGTCTATAATAGGTTATATAAAGGATAGAGCACCTATGTAAAGAGTTATTAATAGGCCTAGTATAGGGACACCTAGAGTAAAATAGTTAGATAAACTAGAACAAGAAGAGGATCTAGATATTCTAGTTAGATTTAAAGAAAGATATACTAAAGGATATTACAATATAGTAATAACAAGGTACTTTCTAATAGACAAACTATATATACTAAACTAGTTATATAGGAAGTGGTATAGGTAACAATACAATAATAAATGGGAAGACTTTTATATATAGCTAGACAAAAAAATTGTCTAAGACCAACCCATTATAGAAAAACATATAAGTCACATTAAAGGAGTATTGATTATAATATTAAGGAACCTAAAAGAAGAATCTAGGGACTAGAGAAGTAAGTAATAAATCTTAGTACCCACAGCAGAAATACCAGTAGTTAGGTTAACTAGGTATAGGTTTAAACTTAAGGATAAAGATAAGCTAAGAGTTAACCTAAGTTACCTAGCACATTATACACTATTGTGGATAGCTTATATGGATAACACGTATAATATACATAGAGCACTAAAAGACAAAAACTAGAAGTACTTAGTAAGGATATATTAGGCACTAGAGGAAAAGCAGTTTAGAAATGCTAAGTATATATATAGATGGCACCTAGTAGAAGTACAGAGTTAAGGGGACCTAATACTTTAACTAGGAAGATTCCTTACAGAAGAATGCCTAGACAGATAATAGTAGTGGGAGTGCCTAGAGAACACTTATTTATGGTATATAGAGGAAAAGAAACGGACTAAATATTAGCCTAAGTTAGGCCAAGTATAAATAAGATCTAGTAGCCAACAGTTAGAAAAAGGAGAGGCGTATAGGACTAAAGGGAACTAGTGTTAGAGCTTTAGACCTTTAAAGGAGTTTAAGGACAATACTTAAACTTATAAGTTAAGTGGTAAAATTAGCAGTTTAAAGCATTAATAGATAATAGAGTAATAAGAAACCATATATTACTAAAGGCAGTGGAAAGGATGGGGTTACTATATAGATAAAAGAAACACCTATATCCACTTATAATAATTTTAGGAAATTAGATAGCCTATAGAGGAGGCATTATTAACCTTAAAATAGGACCTATTTAGTTAACTATTAAAGGAAGACCAGTAAAAATGTCTTTTAATATCCTACTATTGGGACAGAACAAGGTAATACTAGGAATACCTTAGTTATAGGAATATAATCTAAAAATTAATTGGGTTATAGGTTAGGTTAATATTAGGGATACTTAACGGCGTAGAATGTAATAGCAAACCAAGTTAGTATGGTACTAAGTTAGAGCAATATACAAAGAGACTAAGCAAGGCTTAAGTTATGTACCAAAAAGATACCATAAGTATAGTAAAAAGTTATAGTTACTAGAAAGTGAAAAGCTGTTAGAATATATAGCATAGGACTATAAAATAGAATTAAAAAAGGGAACAAGTCTAAGGTTCTTTCCAGTCTATAAGCTTACTAAAACTAAGTTAGTAGCGCTTAAGGAGTTTATCTAGGAGAACTTATAAAAGGGATATATTAAACTATTATAGTTATTAATAGGATATCTAGTACTATTCATCCTAAAGAAAAATAGAAAACTTAGGATGTGTATAAACTACAAACAGTTAAATAGCATTACTAGGAAGGATAGGTATTCTTTACCCTTAATTAGCAAAATCTAGGATAGGATAGGTAATACGTAAATCTTTATAAAGATAGATTTAAGGTAGGTATACCATTAAATTAGAATTAAGGAAGGAGATAAATAGAAGGCAGCTTTTAGGTTAAAGGAAGGACTATATAAACCATTAGTTATATAATTCAGGCTTATAAATGCACTAGCAATATTCTAGAAATAAATTAACAGTATATTAGGAAAACACCTTAATAAGTTTATTATGGCATACCTTAATAACATTATTATCTACTTAATAAGTAAGGAAGAATATAAGAAATATATTAAATGGGTCTTAAAGAGACTATAGGAAAAATAGATGCTAGTAGCAATTAAGAAATGCGAGTTCTTTATAAGAAAGACCAATTTTATAGGATTTATTATTAAACTAGGAAAAATTAGTATGGACCTAAAGAAGGTTAAAGCTATAGTGAGTTGGCAAGAACCAGAGAACGTTACACAGTTAAGATTATTTCTAGGGTTTTGCAACTACTATAGGAGGTTTATAGCACAGTGGTTAAAAAATATTAAGCTATTTACAAGACTAATAAAGAAGGAGGAACTATAGGTTTAGGGTAGTAAGTAGAAGAAGCTATTCTAGGAACTTAAAGAGTTGTTCACCTAAGAACTAGTCCTTAAGATCTATTGACCAAGGTTAGAAACAATTGTTAAGATAGATGCATTAAACTTTATACTAGGAGCATATTTACTACAGAAGCATTTAAACGCATAGCATCTAGTAGCATACTATAGTTAAAAGATAACACCACCAGAGCTAAACTACAACATCTATAACAAGGAGTTATTAGGTATAGTTATAGCACTTAAGGAATAGAGAGCATTCTTATAAGGTATAGAGAAACCGTTTATAGTTAAAACGGACTATAAGAACCTTATAGAATTCCTAACAATAAAGGAACTTAACTAAAGATAAGTTAGATAGGCAGAAATGCTTATAGAATACTATTTTAAAATTTAGTATGCTAAAGGTATAGATAACGTATAAGCAGACGCTCTAAGTAGAAAGGCTAAACTATAGAACAATAACAAGCCATTAGGGGCTTTGTTGCAAAGGGATTAAGACGGATTAATTAGGTACAATTATCTAAAAATCGCAGCAACTAAGGAAAGTCAGATCTATAAATCACTAAAGAGTAATTGGATATAAAAGATCTAAGAAGTATAGGTAGAGGATCCAGACTTAGAGCAATATAAAAACAGGGAGGTAATATATATGCCTAAGTCTATTACAGAAGAGTTTATTAAAGAATTTTATAAGGGAACAATATAAGGACACAATGGAGCTACAGGCTTAGTATTAAGACTTTAAAAGGAGTATATTATTTAAGGAATCTGGGGACTAGCAAGATAAGTTATAAAGGAATATCTAGATTGCTAGAGGAATAAACTAATAAGGCATAGGCTGTATAGAGGGCTATAACCTGTTAAGATACCAGAAAGACTATAGGAAGTTATATTATAGGACTTTATTATTAAGCTACTAAAGTTAAAAGATCCTATTACCGGATAAAGTTATAACGCAATTTTAGTAATAGTGGATAAGCTTACAAAGTGGGGATACTTTATAGCGTGTATAGAAGAAATATTAGCCAAAGATATAGCTAAAATCTATGTTAAGGAAGTGTTTATAAGATATAGAGCACTAAACAAGATTATATTAGACAGAAATCCAAGATTTATAGTAGTATTTTAGGAAGTGTTTCTAGTAGAATAAGGGGTTTGCGCAGCAATATTAACAGCATATTATCTACAAATAGATAGATGGATGGAAAGACTAAACTAGACACTAGAGCAGTATCTAAGGCATTATGTTAATCACGTATAAAACAATTAGGTATTGTTATTACCAGTTATATAGTTTATATATAATGCAATACTATAAGAAGGAACGGGGACATTACTATTTAAGGCGAATTACGGGTATAAGCTAAGAACATTATTGTTACTACGTTAAGTAAAGAAAATAAGTAGCATAGCTAAATAAAGAATAGAGATGTTAATAAATCTTTATATAAATCTTAAAGAAATAGCTAAACTAGTACAAGAATGAATGAAAAGATACTATAATATTAAGAGATCTAAGGGACCAGATCTTAAGGAGGAAGATAAAGTGTGGCTACTACACAAAAATTTTAAAAGTTAACAACTAAGTAAAAAGTTAGACTATATTAGACTAGGACCTTTTAAAATTATATAAAGAGTTTTATTGATTATATATAAGCTAAACCTACCAGCCAAAATAAAAATTTACCCTATATAATATATCGCAATATTAGAGCCAGTATACAGAAATATTAAGCCACTAGTCTATAAGGCAGACACGTATAGAGGGCAAGAGAAAGACAAATAGTAAGTTTTAAAGATTATTAGTTATAAGGACGTAGATAATGAAATATGGTATAAAGTAAGGTAGATAGGCTATAGTAAGACTACCTAGGAACCACTAAGCAACCTAGAGAATGCTATGGGAAAGGTATAGGAGTATTAGAAGAAAGTAGGTTAGGGAGTATTAAAAAAGGATCGCCAAAGGATAAGGCAACTAAGGGGGACCTAAGAGAAGCAACTACCATATTACTTGGAGTTGTTTCCTTCTTCAGAAACTCTACTCTCTTATTACCTAACTTAGCAAGGCCCTACTTAACTAGTTTCCACTCTTTAGAACAAACCTTCTTACAACCCTTCTTAAGACGGATTAACTAAGCAGAAGCAGTAAGATAAGACTTAAGAGCCCATTACTAAGCATTAGCAGCCTCTTACTTAGTGTTATAAAAACACTAAAGCTCTGCTAGAGTAACCAATAACTTATTATTAAGCTTTGTAGCGGCAGATTAAACGCAAGACCCTAAGATAGGTTACTTAAGGAACAAGAAGACTGTTAAAAGTTATAGGACGCATATATTTAGCGTTAGAGATAGAACAAACGTCGCACAACAATTAAATATTTGCTTTAGTGCACTCTAAGCAAGAAGAGGGTTGTTAAGACAAAGGACTCGCCAACGCAATATAGACTAACCCCTCTTTTGCATAACAAGAATATAGAGATAGCATAACCTTACCCAGTAATAGTATGGAAGAAACTATACGCGTATAACAAAGGGTTAAAGAAGAAGAAGAAGCTTTAGGTATAATAAATATAGATATTAACTAAATTAATTAAATAAACATTACACCTCTAGTAGACGACTTAAAGATGTTAGAAATCTTTAAGGATAAAGATAAAGAGGAGGGAGATAGTATTACAAATAGCTTAAGTATAATATTACAACTACTTGGAGAAGAGTTAGTGGAAGCTAGTTAGTTAATATAGACACGGTCTAGGATAGAGCTAGTGGAACTATATAACAAGAAATAGTAAGTAAGTTATGTGGTGTAATCTGTGTAATCTGTATAATCTAAGTGATCTATAACAGAGTAAACGGAGTAGACAGAGTAGACAGAGCGAAGGGATTTCTTAGGCGTAAGGTTGTATATTTAAAGGACCACAGTCCCTACTATAATAGTTCTCTCTTTATAGTAAATCTTAGAATACAATTAGAGTTAATCTATTAGGCAACCACTCCACCAGTTATTATTATATTGTTGAATTATTTTCACCTATATACCCAGCCCAATAATAGGACCTACCGTAGTTATAGCTACAAGGTTCCATTATAAAGGTCCGATTTTTCTTATTTTTAGTGGTTTTTAGGGCTGCTAGATAACTAATAGTGCTAATTAACTAATAAAACACGTTATATATCTTCTCTTTATATATTAGAATAATATTAAGCGTCCTGGCTAATTGGAGCCTATCTATAGCTATATTAATTGGTCTTCTTATTAAAGATTAATTTGTTTAAAAATATTAAGTTCTCTATAGTAAACTGCAATATATTCTATTTTTAGTTTTTATAGAGCAACTTACTACGCGTAAGTAATAGGTAGTATAACTTTTTCTAGGTCTATCCTTTACTCTTTAATATACGTAATACCGCTAACTAAGTAATATAGACTCTACGCTTATAGGTAAGCTAGTGTACTATTTCTACTTACCATCCCTAGCCGTTTTATAGTAGTAACTCTAGTATAGCCTCTTTATCCGCCTTAGAGAACTTAGGCGATTATTTAAGTAGTATATATAAAGGCTTTATAATGCTTCTATATCTTACTATATTACTCTCTATATTATATACGGTTCGCGGTCTAATATTAAGCCCTTTAGTAATTATATTAGGCCGCTACTTAAGCTAGAGATATTTAATAATCCATACTTATTTTATAGAAGAAAGGCCGCAATATAGGTAATAATGCGTAGGAATTATATCCATAACTATAAAAATAACGTGTTCCACCACCGAGCGCATCACACCACCGGGCGCATCACTTCAAAGAACACCAAAAAGCCTAAGTTTCAATCTTAAATATCTTAACTACTACTTAATAATATTTTCTAAAAATTTAAATATGAGCTTTTATATATATATTTTAGTATATATTATAATATTAAAGTGTATAACTTAATAGTCACTATAATATAGAGTTCAGGGGCTAAAAATAGAGATATTTTGAAATATCTCAACAACCACTTGACTATATGCTTTTATATTATAATTATTCATTGCTTAACGTCCGATTCGGATCCCTATTGGGCCCACGCGGACTACTCCTTATTTACATGTGAGGAGAAAACTCTTGCTTTTATATTATAACAGGCACTAAAATAAGCATATTAGAGCTTATATTTAAATTTTTAGAAAATATTATTAAGTAGTGGTTGAGATATTTAAGATTGAAATTTAGGCTTTTTGGTGTTCTTTGAAGTGATGCGCCCGGTGGTGTGATACGCTCGGTGGTGGAACACGTTACCAAAAGTTAGTATATAAACTCTATTTTGTATATAGACTTAAGTCTTATGCGTAAATTAAGTAATTGCTAATAATAAAGTTGATTAATTGCAGGTGTTAAAATTCTCCGTGTTTTTGGCGCGGGAAAACAGGGAAAATCGTGCCAAGGATTGCACGAATTAACGCATACGCGAAATAACGGTCGGCATAGTTATTATTTTGGAACATTAAAACTGTGCACAGTAGAAATCTGATAGGAACCGTCATAACTATGCCGACCGTCATAACCTTATCACCTACGTTAATAGCATTATTATAATTTAAATTTAAAAATTAAAAGGCTTATATTTAATTTTTTTGCTAAATATCTTTATATATTTGACTCATCGTCAGCGGCCTGTACCCTCGAACACAGGTAAATAAGCATTTGTCCAGCCCGTCCACACTCAGCTCTACTCCTGGGACACTCCAAGAAGCTCCTCTAAAAACAAGTTTAAAGAATAACACGAATTCCTACACACAATGGAGCACTCAAATACCCAAAACAACTTAGATGCTTTCGACACATCACCGGATACCACCGCAGACGATTTTGAATCCCAAAATTCCATGATTCCATCGGAAAAACTAGAGAACAAAATTCAACAGGAAATCGAAGAGATAATCAAAACAACGCCAAACGAAGCCGACCAGATCGATGCCATCGCCGAAAAACAAGGCTGGTTCCGACCAGACCCCGACAACTACCCAACCTACGCAACCGTCAAAGCCTACATGGCCGGCACGCTCGATCTCGCCGCCGCCGTCGAAAAGCTAGCAGAGCCCATCGACCAAGCGTACAGCACAGCAGACCATGGGCAGGCGATCAGAAAGGCCGAAAACGTCGCCGCGAACCAACGGCAGTACCACAGCGCCGAAGACGCCAGGGAGCAGTGGGGCGAGCCACTCCCCGCGGACGAAGTCCCCGCCGAAGACGACACACAGCCCACGACCGAGGGCCTGCTGTGGGAGCTGTGGTACACCGTCCTGCACGTCGCCAAACAGACACCGTGGCAGGAGGACGCTGGCGCCGGCGCCACACAAGAGAAGCTCGTCGATCTAGTGCGAGCGCTTAAGGCTCGTCCCGGCCCGCCGGCGCCGGCCAAGATGACCAAAGCGCTGCAGAACGACTGGATCTGGACCTCGGGCACGCTCTGGAGCGAGCTGATCATGCTGGGACCATCGACTCGAGAGTGTTGGAATGATGGGCCTGGGTGCGGGTCTGGCTTCTCAGTGCCAGAGATCCACGCCTGGGCGAATATTAATGCGTTCATTGCACGCCTTACCCGAGCTGACTTGGCTGAGTTCTGGATATACGCTATCTGGGCCATTCGAGATGCTCTGGAGGTGGAGCACAAGGATTATGAGCCAGCGCATAAATCAGAGAGAGCGGCAAAGCTGCTGGATGCATATGTTCCGGCTGCTGCTGCTTGGATCATAGTCACGGGTAGAGAGCTGTGGGAGAAGGATGAAGATTTGACTCCGAAGAACCCAAACCAAGGGGACCCAGCCGGGGGAGGAGCCTTGTGGAAGGGGAAGAGTGCGTTTTGCAAGGAGCGGTGGGATCTTTGGGCAACTAGGTTTGAGGCTTTGAGTGGGATGGAGGATCTGATGACTGAAACGAGGGAAATCGCTGCTGAGACATTCACGAGGATGGAGGAGATCAAACGAACCGCAGCATCATAGATCTATCGCTGGGGCTGCGAAGTTGGCCCGATTACGGATCTTTCATACCAATTTGATATATTGCACTTAAGGCACTTTTCGTGGTAGAGCATGCTTTGGGATCATATTTTTATTCGTATTTGCCATCCTAAATTGCAGCCAACAAGGCTCCAACGGCCGCGATTTTACCCAATATTGCATCTTCTGGTTTCGCTGTCCGCGCCGCCGCCGCAGTTGATGATGTTCTCGTATATAAGGGACAGGTAAAACACCTTGTTTGAGTATAACTTATCCCTGGAGGAAGCGTTGTCGTTCCTACTGTCCCATCCGTGGCAGTCGTAACATTATATATTGCTGTCCCATGATTACACACAGCGGTACTCCATGTCGCATTGTATGGTCCTTGCATAAAAATACCCGGGCCGCTGCAGCACAGCCCTGCCAACATATTCCCTGGACATCCACTATAGTATGGGTTCTGCGTTACGCATGGTGCGAGAGGAAGGGAGTATACCAGCGTTCCGTTCGGACAGGAGCAGGTTCCATCACCGGAACAAGAGAAGCCGTTACTGCAACAGAAGCCTTCTTGAATTGCGTAGATGCCACTGCAAGGTATAGGAGGTATTACGGATGGTGTAGAATAAGCGATGGTGTAGGATGGCGTGTAAATACTGGAGGGGGCGGTGGTGCAGTAGTCTTGGGCGTAAACAGTGGATATAAGGAGGACGAGGGTCAGGAACGTATAGTTGGCTCTGGCAGCTTTCATTCTGTATTTTATCACCAACAATTAAACGAGAAAAGAACGAATATACATAAGTATATGTAAAATCAGTAACAGAAGGGCCAGAAATAAAGAATGTAGAGTGTCAATTGACCATTGTCTCGTCTATGCTATGGCCTCGACGCGAGCAGTGAGGTTCGCTAAGCAAAATTCGCGATGTCACAGGAACTCGCGCTAATTCTTACTGATGCCGTTTCATCAAAGCATCTTCCTACAACATAGATCTTATCCATATCACTCTATGCTTTTCGCTCTCACGCAAACATATGACGAATTGAATCAAATGTTTACAGTGGCCTTCAAAATAGGAAGCCGCGAAAGTAATCAATTAGGGCAGCCCGATTGACAGTCTGACCAATGAGTCCAGACTAATTTGGTGAAGTATTCCAAGGTTTATATATGGAAAGGTTTAACTCACATTTATTTTGGGTATTGCTGGGACAAATCATAATTTCTGATCAAGCCTCATCTGTTTACCTCTTGAGTAGCAAATCATTCGATTTCTTTTAGAGCACCTCCAAAGTTATCAACTGCTTAGAGATCATCATTCCGTGTGTAGCATTATTTACCATTACAATATTATTATTCAAACAGTTAAGAGCTCTTGTGAGTGTAGCAATCGTCCGCAATAACACGTTCCCTACCAGCGGAAGCGTAGCAGCTGCCCCAAAGTAAAATAAGATCGGCGCTGGCCGTAAAAATATCTTTGCGTTCTTACCCCGAGGTTTAAATCGAATATGTACAACCCTAGGCCAAGAAAACACCAAAGTTTCACAAAAGATTGCATCTATTAATCCTACACAAAAGCTAGTGTCCTTGCCACGGGATCCGTCTCGTGCCACCACTTGCTCCAAAACCCGCCTCTATCCGCAGGCGTCGGAACCCCAAAGCAATCAGTCCAATGTCCCATGTCTCCATAATCGAACGTCATCGAAGTCCTAGCGCTTTTCGCTGAGCGGCTGATCTGCTCCCAAGGTCCCCAGCTATCAACGAACATCAGGATTTCCGGTCGCTTGAGCTGATTGTAATGCGCCGCGACCACAATTGGTGTAAATATGGCGCCGAAAATAAGACTAAATACAGCCATCCAGACGGCGAACTTCAGCCGCTTGGTTGTGTCGCGCTTTACGGGGTGGAAGAGGGAGGAGCGGTGCACGCTGATGGTATCGAAGAGCGCGATTATGATGGTGAGGACGTACACGCCACCGATGTAGGCGGCTACTTCTTCGACCCTAATGATATTGTTTGCTGAGTCGTTCGCGTCTGTGCCAGAAAGCACTTGACATCCTACGGCGGTCCACTCCCGCGAGGCGTTGAGGCAAGACTTGACAAAGACCGGTTGAGCATAGTTGAAATCGTCGGCCGGCGGGCAGTTTCCTCCCTCTATAGCGAACCGACTATACGACACGTTCTGCAACGCAAGGACCAGTGCGGCGTAAACTAGTATTTGGCAAAGTACGAGGAGGAAGTTACAGACCAAAGGAATGCTCCGGCTGCCGATGTATGTTTGGATAGAGCCAATGAGGAGAAGCAGGCCAGAGGGCGGAGGGTGGTTTCTGTGGGTATCAAGTGTTGCTCTGAGAGTAATGATGAAGGCAACAATAGCACGAATACAGCTCCATGCGAAGCAGGCCGTGGTTCTTATTACAGCGAAGCGGGTTGGTTCGACACCTTTCCAGGAGCCGAAAGCAGAGCGGACGCCTATAACGCCAAGGGCAAGAGAGAGAAGCATCGAGAGAAGCAGCCACGGCCAAGGTGTAGGTAAATGACCAGGAGGATAATAAGGGTTCAGGCCGGAGAGATGAGTAGAGTTGAAGTAGCCGTGTAAGAGGGTACTGTTCGTATCTAGAACACTTGGAGGGGCGTCTGATGGAGCGCCATACCCGGAGATTATATCGCCCATGTAGTAAATAAACTGATGCTAGGCCTTGGGAGTCAAGACAAGCTCACCAAGGCTATTGAGATCGATTTAGTGAGTCTTGGGGTCTTGGAAACGGCTCACTAAAAAGGAATCAAGGCTGCAGATCTGGGCCTTAAGAGTGGGGCCATGGCGTTCTTTTGACCATTCCGCGATGGCTGTTTACAGGGCATGAAAGGGGATGCGATACGAGAAATCAAGCCCAGGGCTGAAGAGGTATTTCCATGAAGAGTTCGGCGGTGTCTCATTGGCAAGCGAATCGGTGGTGGCGCAATACCATGCTTCAGCTGGCTGACATTGCCTCTCTTCAGATATCGTCGCAATTAACGCGAGAAGTCTAAGCTAGCCATCTCCATCAAATCGTTATGAATGTATCTTACAGTAAGAGGGCCGTGTAAACCCATCTGCTACTGAAAACATATCATCGCTAGTTGAGGTTATCTCCACCAAAGCTGTTCGATAAGGGCCTCGCCCCCATATATTAAACACAGTGAATGCGCCTCAATGTGGCCAAACTCGTGTGAACCTCGTATACACAGAATTCACGGTCTCCTAAATAATGGATAATTCCAGGTCATTATTTAGAAAGCCACGCTCCAGTCAGTCGGTTTGTTCCCAAGGCTATCCACATCTGCGGATATCAGGTCAATGAAAACCCCTATGTTGTCTTCTATCTCTCCCTATCACTCAATAGGGCCTAAAGATATTATTGAATTTGGACACCTATAAATTCTTTTATTGATTTTATCTAGTCAGACTAAAGCAAACTCTTCTTTATCGATATGGGATATCGGATTTTTGCCAGATTTAGATAACCAGCAAAGGTGATACATAGTGTCGATTGCAAGGTCCTTGTACCCTATTTAAGACGCTCAGATTGACGAACGCGGCATCTGCCAAGGTATTATGAAAGAATCTGCCCATACCTAGATTTTTTTTTAAGCTGAACGCCTTGGACACCGGTTTCCTGTACAATGCATCAGAATATCATTGCCCAGTGCCCTTTAACCTCAATCTAGCCCATCAATCCCGAGTTTCATGCGTCAACGCAGAATCCTATATGTCCCACCTAATCCACTCCCTCTTAGGCGGAATCTCCGGCAACACACTCATCCCTAACGTTGCGTCTACCGGAAACTTCCCGGTCTCCCTGCAAATCTTATATACCTCTTCTAGCAGCTTCCCTTTCTCTCCCTCGTACTGCTCCGGTCTGTCCTCTGCTGCCAGATACGGCCCCGGATATCCGTCTGGAAACCATATGCGCTCCCAGCTCTGGTTAGTATCACCTCCAGAGAAGCCAGACGTTGAGGGACGTTGGTAATGTGGCTGGTTATTGATATACTGCACGCGGGAACCTTTCCAGGTTTGGAGTCGGCCGCTACCATCCTTTACAGCGTAGGTTTCAATATTGCCAGATGTCGGGGGAAGGGAAGCGATGCCATTCGTTTGACCTATGGAGGGGGGATCAGATAGATTTGTTGTTGCAGAGACGGGGTTGGATGACATATTCGTGCCGGACCCAGAGAGCAAAGCAGGGCGGTTGAAGGGGCTTGCGGTGGCAGCATTGGAAAGTTGGCCAAAAGATGTAGGGGATGGAGCTGAAGGTTGCCCAAAGCTGGTGGCTGTAGCGGTAGGCCTGCCAAACAAACCTGTGGGTGGAGCTGTAGTGGAGGGCTGACCGAATGCGCCTGTAGGAGCCGGGTTCGAAGGTTGGCCAAACGTCGAGGATTTGTTAAATGTGGATGGTTGGCCAAAACTCCTGGCTGGCTGGCTTTGCTGCGAGAAAGAACTCGCGTTAGGGTCTGCGGTACTCGGTGGCTGCGGTTGGCCGAACGTTGATGGTGCACCTGGATTTGACGGTCTTCCAAAACTGGAAATCTGACCTGGATTGGATGGCTGCCCAAATGCAGAGGCCTGACCTGGGAAAGACGGCCGCCCAAATGCAGAAGTCTGACTGGGAGCAGAAGGCTGTCCGAAAGCCGTGGTTTGACCTGGGGTAGAAGGTTGATCAAAGGCGGTAGTCTGCCCAGGAATAGACAGTTTTCCGAATATACCCGCCTGTGCTGGTACAGACGTTTGTCCGAAGGCAGTCGTTTGTCCTGGTGCAGATGGTTGGCCAAAGGTAGAAGTCTGTCCTGGTATAGATGGGTTCCCAAATGCTGAAGTCTGACCTAAGCTGGACGGTTGTCCAAAGGAAGACGGTTGTCCAAAGCCAGACTGAGCGAAGCCTGGAGCGGAAGGCTTCCTAAAGGCTGTAGTTTGTGGTGCTCCCGGTCCTGACAGTTGTCCAAAACTAGATGTACCAAACATAGGACGTGGCTGGTTGCCACCGGGCCCAGTTGGTGCATTCATATTTGAGCGAGCTCGGTTTTCTACGCTAAAAATACCTGCGATTGGGCCGAAATCTTTGTGCATGTCTATTCGGTTGGGATGCTGTTTTGCTCCATCCACAACGTATTGGCAAGCTCCATCAAGATCCTTAAGTACATTGTCGATCTGCTGCTGTGCCTTGCTTGCGAGCTGCTGCTCTTGTAGTATCTAAGTTACTGGTAAGTTGCCGACCTCAGCTCATAGAAATCGCTTGCACATACGCCGGCCTGCTCATTTCCCGATGCGCGCGCCACGTAAAACTGTAATCTGAGTTCTTCGGGGCTCATCTCTATTGGCCCTTCGATTAGCTGCCGAGGGGCATCTCGACCTGGACCATAGGCTGAAAGTGGCCATATTGGACGGTCATTTACGAGATCATTCTTGATGGTATCGGGATCGAGGTGATATCTAGAAGTTATTTTAGAGTCAAAGCCCCTTTTTATAACAAGCGGAGGACTTCATTCAACCTACTCCCATTCACGTCTAGAAAAACCCCGCCCTACAAGACATAGAGGTTAGCTTAGAGGGTCCAATAAACAGTAGAGAGACTTGAACCTGAGACGTAAGAAGGCTCGCGTATATGAAACTATGACCAAAATAATTCATGGAAATACGAGAGAGGAATTGAAAACGCGAATTTCTACGGACCGTCCCTATTGCCCCCTCTTGGCGGCTGGTTTCGGTCGTGTTGCTGGCTTTGAAGTGGTGCATATCTATTCGAGGTGTTCCCGGTATTCACGGGATGTTCATATTTGCAGGTGTCTAGTTGAAATTAACATATAGAGAACCTATTCATAACAGGAGTGGATTCTAACTTCCAAATTTGCAGAAGCCTTGCACGAAAAACTTGCATACGGCCATATTTGATAGTCGCGGGGCGTCGTACAGTCTAGTAACCAAAAAATAGAGGCAACATCAGCATTGTAAAAATAATAGAAATTCTACAGCCGCGTTGGAATGGAAGAAAGAACGCGTCGTATTCACGGGGTTGTCAGCTAGCCGAAAGCCACAACGGAAGAAGGCGCCTTACCAAAAGGAAAAGCTTAAGCCACACAACGGTGTGATATTCGGAGCCTCGCAATATACAAGATGAGGCAGTGCATATCTCTAGGATTCTCGAGGGCGGTCGTACCTGGAGTACATGTTCGCAGTCAGCAAGCGTTGGCGTGGAGTTGATGTTGGAGCAAACCAAAAAACACTCTGATTGGTGACGTGATTGCGGGTGTGCCACCACGTGAATCGATGTCTCCAGTTCCCCAATCTCCTTCTCTAAACACCAAGGGGAGTGAACAATGCCAATTGTTCAACCACCCAGCTCCTCCTCTTGCCGCTTCACCTAAACTTCACCATGAACCTCGCCTCCTACATTTCTCCATCACTCAGCGCCCTTTGCAGCCATCAGAAGAAATTCTCGCAAATCGCGCAAGTTCAGTCGCCGTTCACCCGCTTCTGAAAGCCCGCGGCGCCTCCACAACCTCCTACTTCTACCCTCTTGGTGACGACCAGGCTGTTATAGGCGATTCATGCACTCATTCTCAATTGTTACTTTGGGCATATTCATAGCTGGGTACACCACTGCAAGGTGGGATCTGGTCACTCGGCTGTATGAACTTGCTATTTTTGCCTGGGACCACGGAGTTGTGGTAAGTCGAGAGCATTTGCACCACAAATAACTTCTCAAACAATTAAATCTAACTAGCTGTCATAGACACGTGCTGCGAAGGGCTTCGTGATCCTCTCCATCTTCTTCTTTCTCTTCGTCCTGCCTATCGAACGAATTGCAGCACAGGAAACCTACCTGGTCAGTACAACTAATTCAGCCCTGCATTCGAAGAGCAGAACGTCACTGACACATTTTGCAGCATCCTCGTACTGCAGGAGGTGGCATATCTGCCCGTGAGCAACTTAAACGTCGTGGATCATTCTAGCGGAGAAGCATTATGTTGACATGGTCATGAACAATGGGCTGATGCGGATATTCTGGCCGTCAGACGCGCCCACTGGTCCAGGTCCGGGCGTGATAGTTGGGTGGAGGAATTCAGAGCTTGATGTCTTCGTCGTTGCTGTCCTCCAGGATGTAGAGGTATAGAAATCCGTTATTAGTCGAGAACACAGGACTTATGGGGAACAGCTGCGAAGCGTAGAAAACGGTCTGCGTATGGGAACGCTATACCGGCATAGCCCTCATCCGATCAGTCACATATTCGAACGATGTGGACACACTTCTTTGCAGGTTTTAGGATCTGTCAATCCTCCATCACCCCCCGAACGCTTTAATCCTGCCCTACTGGTTACCTACACTGATGCGTCATCTCGCTTCCCGCGGTTATATTGTCCACACGACAGCAATATGACCGTTCAAGTAATCCTTTTTGATCGGCCTCACCCCACGCGCATGCAGTACCTGTCGTTGTCACCCATCTCCTTAGCTTTAGGTGACAAACCGGAAAAGACTGGAAAATGGGATCCTGCTTTTGAAGGGATTGAGGCGGAGGAAGCAGAAGAAAGGAAAAGGAAAAAGAAACTGGTCGAAAAACTTCGGCTTCATACTGTCGTCATGCATCCACCTACCCAAAAGGAGCTCTCATTGCCGAAAATAATTGATCAAGTCAACTGCTCCTTTGAGATCAATGCGGTCATCCAGAAGAATGTCGGACTCATCGGCACACGTCTCCGACGAGCGCTGAGTGTCAGTGAAAGAGTAGTCGAATCTGCAAACGATCTCTGGGACTACGTCCTTCTTGGCTTGTGGTATGTTGGGACCGTCTGGGTTTATCCGGTGATTGCAAAACTCTTTGTACTAGGACTCATTGCGCACCGTGTCGCTGGTGAAATGATCCTACGCGTTTTGGATTGGCGCATTTCACCGGATGCCGCTGCACTAAAAGACGTTTCAGCCACAGCACAACAGGTTGACATTCGCCTTCAGCAGTTCTGCTATTGGCCTATTCAGTATCTTACTTTGCGCGAACGGAAAGGGAACTGGGAGAGCATCACCAACAGCCATCCAGAATACATCCGTTTCTACAATAGTCTTTGGCTTGTAGCAAATGATGTTATCATCGGTATTGCTCTGGGATCGTACATTATCGAAAACTCCGTGTTTGTGGCGTCGCAAGTAGACAAGATTTTTAATACCTGGTCAATTGAAGGACTGAGACGAATGATTTCTTGGCTCATGGAATGGCCTGGTGGACTAAAACTTAATACCGAACTGGCGGAGTTTCTCGGAGACCTATTTCTGTGGGTCATCGACCATTGGGCTGGTAAGTTCCTCCTAGCCACTGCTAATCAAATATCTAACTTGCACAGGCTGTATGGCCACTTTGCGACCGTTTCTTCCGGGAATTATACATTTCATCGGCTTCTCTAGCTTCGCCGGAGCCACAATGCCAATCTCCCTCTTCTCAGACCTCGTGTCTCTCCTCACTCTCCACATCTACTCCTTCTACATCGCCTCTGCCCGCATCTTTAATTGGCAGCTCACCATTATCATATCCCTCTTCCATCTCTTCCGCGGGAAGAAACGCAATGTTCTGCGCAACCGAATTGACTCATGCGACTACGACTTAGATCAGCTCCTTCTGGGCACCATACTCTTCACGCTGTTGTTCTTCCTTCTGCCTACTGTTTGCGTCTTTTATCTGACCTTTGCGTCGGCCAGAATGGCTATCATATCTCTGAAGGCTACTTTGGATACTATGCTTGCCTGTTTGAACCACTTCCCCCTTTTTGCATTGATGCTTCGAATCAAAGACTCCCGGCGTTTACCAGGTAAATCAACAGTAGTCTCACCTCTAATCCTATTACTAATATACGAAAGGTGGCATCCGTTTTGATCTCCAAGATACCCGTTCCGCCCGATTACCGGAACAGTCGCATTCCGCTCCAACTTCTTCCATAATTCTGAAGGTACAATTTTGAATACTCAATCAAGTCTTTAACGATCTATGTTAACTTTGATAAAGTCTATACCCCTTCCACTCCGCGCCATGTTTAACGAATATTTCGAACTCGGCAACCGCCTCCGCAAACACTACCTTTCCCCTAGCGTCTTTCTCTGTCTCATCACTGGCCGCTTCGTTCCACCCATTCACCGCAAAAACCTTTACAGTCTCCAATACAGCATGTTGCCTGCTCGCCGTGCGGGTATTGTTGAGCTTTGGACGAAGTTGACTGAGCAAGGCCCAAGGTCTGGGGGCGGAGCACCAACCATGAACGGGTATGGCGGGATGGCGGGGAAGAAAATCAGCAATGGACTACCAAGGAGGGGGCACGGTGGGCATGCGAAGAACTGGAGTGTGAGGGGCAAGGATGGATTTCTGGGAATACAAACATAGCTTAGTGTATAATCTCAAGATTTAAAACACGCCTATGTCTGTGATGCCCTGACGAAATGGACGATTATACAAACCTACAAATATCAGTGAATTGTGGGATAGGAAGCCTAGATAGTTGAACACCAGAGTTTCATAGTATGTATTTATCCAATGAGTAAAGATTGTTCTTAAATTGACTGTTCTTGGCTAAATACTTTTTAGTCCAGTCTGCCAAAAATACAAACCGCTAACCGTATGATACTATCCTCTCGTGGCTGTTAGTCTAGTTGCTAGCCAGCTAACTCCCGGTCAACCTTTGAATAATTCACATTTTCCACTCACTGCATTCCCGTCGATACCCCTGTGACGCGGCGTGCCCTATACTAACATTCAAACCCTTATATCGGAGGCCGCAGTTGCCTAATCACTGCTAGCGAGATCCCTGCCCTTGTGAAAGGCTCCAAGCCATGTAGTAACGGTCATAGGAGATTACAATCAACCCTTACGCAAAAACCTTAACTGAGAAAGCCGTAGAGGCTATTCAAGAAACCATATTCATATCTAGCTTGACGGCGGTCCTCTGCTCAAAATCTCTCAGCGGTACATCTGGCTGCTCGTGCTTGTTGCAAAACTCTCACTTGCTCTCTCCCTGTGTTCCGATCCTCCTTTACACTCTCTTGCGCCCAGCGGTGGCAATAATCAGTTGATTAGTTACATTGATTATAATTATAATATAATCATAACTAATATAATCGGAATCAAGGTCCTGATTATATTATATTAATATAATTATATAATCACCTAGGGCAAGAAGGGGAGGAAGTAGGCGGTGGTTTGGTTGATTTAGCGATTATTAGTAGATATACCGCGGTACTTCCGAAACGCGAAAAAGGCACTAGAATACATACAAATAATAGCCATGCGCGCTTCTGTAAGGTACTCAGGTACAGCACCATATTCCATTCTTCCTTATTAACACCAACCTCTATTACTGCTACCATCCCCCCAAAACCTACTAATGATGCCTTCCTTACCCCCCAATCGCACCCGTATCCAAAAGCGCCAACGTTAAGAAGAAGATGATGCGGGTTCTAGCCTTAGTAAGCACGATTCGCGCGAGTTTGACAACGCGACGCTCGCGCGCAACGATCCTTACCACCAAGTCGGTATGCCAGAAGAAAAGCGTAAGAAGTTATGCAAGGATAAGGAGCTCTAGTCCTATGCCCTTAAGAAGCCTTCTAAGGGCTTGCTAGAACGAGGGAATTCAAACCAAGAACTCTTCTATTATAAAAGATGCACCCTAAAAGCCTTTAGCAGCGCTACTCATTTTTAACGTCATTTAAAAGGCCGGCATGGAATTTACGTTGAATCAAAGCGCTCAGAAGTTGATATTAAAGCTAAAGCTATACTCAGAGCTTTATTTAAGAAACAGGCGGAGAAATAGGCTAAAGAACCAGACCTGAAGGCTACAAAGATCCTCAAAGAACTTGTTAACGAACACGCCTTTTTTAACACCCTCTGCTACCTTATCGTTACCCAAAATATCCCTTATACAATCGTCAAATGGCCAGAGTTTAGGGCCTTTCTATATATCTGCAACTATACGCTTACTAGCGAAGGAGGCCTTCTTTATAAATTATATAGATTAGTGCCTCTTCTTATTAGCAAGACGTTTGTTGTACATAAAGAGATAATTAAAGGAAAGCTTAAAAAGGCCTTATTAAAGCTGCACTTTACTACTAACTGCTAGATATCTCTAAATAAAAAAGCCTACTAAGCTATTACTGTTCATTTTATGGACGAATTTGGTTAGATGTTAAAGGCTACACTAGCTCTAAGGGAGTATAAGAAGGAATACAGTGGTAAGCAGCAAGTAGAGGTGCTGCTTAAGGTAATTAATAAGTATAAGATTAAGGAGAGTTAAATTGGCTATATTACCGGTAAGCTTTAATTAAGCGCCTCTACCTTTACTTAATCCTTTACTAACTCTACTATATAAAGGTAATAATCACGGTAGTAATAATAAACTCTGCCAGTTTGTTTAAAAGCGCTTTAAAAAATAGGACGCCGTTTAGCACAGAATTTAATATATCAGCCATATTATTAACCTTACTGTATAAGCCTTTCTATTCCATAAAGACAAAGAAGCTGTTAAGGTTGCAATTTAGGCAGCAGAGGAACTCTAGCGCGAGGAGCAACGCCTTAATATTTATTTAGAACATAAGTATAATTAGGATAAGGCTACGCAGGCCAAATGGCGAGTGTAACGGAACCTTGTAGCTTAGACTACGGTGGGTTCTGTTATTGGGCTGGGTATATAGGTATAAACAAAAACAACAACGTAATAATAACTGGTAGAGTGGTTGCCTAATAGATTAACTCTAATTGTATTCTAAGATTCACTACAAGGAGAGAACTATCTACGGTAGGGACTAAGGTCCTTTAAATACACAACTATACTCCTAAGAAATCCTCTCTTATACGTAAGGTACGTGTTATACGTATTATACATAACGTACACTACGTATACTTCGTACACTGCGTATAACATTATATGACTCGCTTACTATTCCTCATTATATAGTTCCACCGGATTTATCCTAGACCGTACCTATACCAACTAACTAGCTTCCTACAACTCTTCTCTAAGTAGTTGTAATATTATACTTAAAGCGTCTATAATACTATCTCCCTCCTCTTTATCTTCGTCCTTAAAGATTTCTAATATCTCCAAGTCGTCTACTAGAGGTGTAATGTCCGTTTAATTAGTTTGGTTAATATCCTTACTTATTATACCTAAAGCTTCTTCTTCCTTATAAGCGCAACGTTGTGCTCGCACTGTGGCTGCCATACTATTACTTAGTGAGATAATGTCGTCTCCATATTCTTATTATGCAAAAGCGGGGTTAGTGTGTGTTATAATAGCAAGTCCCTTATCTTAACAACCCTTGTCTTGCTTAGAGTGTACTAAAGTAAATATTTAATTGTCCTGCGATGTTCGCTTTGTTTTTAATGCTAAATATACACATCCTATAACTCTTAACAGTCTTTAAGTTCCCTAAGTAACTTATTATAGGGTCTTGTGTTTAATCTACCGCTGCAAAGCTTAACGGTAAGCTCTTAAGCGCCTTAGATAAGCTTTATTATTTATAGAAAGCGGAGCAGGAGGCTATAGCTGCTTAATAGCGTGCCCTTAAAGCCCATTTATTGGCCTCTGCCCGTCTTCTTTGTCTTAAATGTGTTCATAAGAAGGTCCATTCTAAGGAGTAAAAACTGGTTTAACAGGGTTTATCTAAGCTAGGTAATAAAAGGACTGGCTTTTCTCCTATAAGGGAAACAACTTTAAGTAGCTTGGTAATTGCTCCTCTTAAGTCCCCCTTAGGTAACTTGTTCTTTGGCGATCCTTCTTTATTAATATTACCTAATCTACTTTCTTCTAATACTCCTATACCTTTTCTATAGCGTTTCTTAAGTTGCTTAGTAGTTCCTAGGTAGTCTTACTATAGCCTATCTACTTTACTTTATACTATGTTTTGTTATCTACATCCTTATAACTAATAATCTTCGAAACTTACTATTTATCTTCCTTTTATTCTCTATACGTGTCTGCCTTGTAGACTAGTGGCTTAATATTCCCGTATACTAGCTCTAGCATTGCGATATACTATATAGGGTAGATTTTCATTTTGGCTGGTAGGTTTAACTTGTATATAACTAATAAAATTCTTTGCTTAACTTTAAAAGGTCCTAGTCTAACGTAGTCCAACTTCTTACTTAGTTGTTAACTCTTGAAATTTTTATATAGTAGCTATACTTTATCCCCCTCCTTAAGATCTGGTCCCTTAGATCTCTTAGCATTATAGTACCTTTTTATTTGTCCTTATACTAGTTTAGCTGTTTCTTTAAGGTCTATATAAAGATTTATTAACATCTCCATTCTTTGTTTAGCTATGCTACTTGTCTTTTTTGCTTAATATGGTAATAATAATATTCTTAGCTTATACCCGTAATTCGCCTTAAATAGTAATGTCCCCATTCCTTCTTGTGGTGTTGTATTATATGTAAACTATATAACTGGTAATAACAATACCTAATTATTCTGTGCGTGATTAATATAGTGCCTTAGATACTGCTCTAGTGTCTAGTTTAGTTTTTCCGTTTATCCGTCTGTCTGCGGATAATACACTATAGATGTTACTACGCGAACCCCTTATTCTGCCAGAAACACTTCCTAAAATACTATTATAAATCTTGGATCTCTATCCGATATAATCTTATCTAGTGCTCTATGTCTTGTAAACACTTTCTTTATATAAATTCTAGCGATATCTTCTACTAATATCTCTTCTGTGTATGCTATAAAGTATCCCTACTTTATTAGCTTATCCACTATTACTAAAATTGCGTTATGATCTTATCCTATAATAGGATCTCTTAACTTTAGTAACTTAATAATAAAGTCCTATAATATAACCTCCCATGGTCTTCCTAGTGTCTTAATAGGTTATAGCCCTCTATATGGCTTATGCCTTATTGGTTTGTTCCTTTAGTAATCTAAATAGTCCTTTATAACTTGTCTTACTAGTCCCTAGATTTCTTAAATAATATACTCCTTTTAAAGTCTTAACACTAAGCCTATAGCTTTGTTATATTCTTGTGTTATTCCCTTGTGGAATTCCTTAACAAATTCTTCTATAATAGACTTAGGTATATACGTTGCTTCTCTGTTTTCATATTACTCTAAGTCTAGATCCTCTACCTATGCTTCTTAGATCTTCTATATCTAATCACTCTCTAGTGATTTATAGATCTGACTTTCCTTAGTTGTTATAATCTTTGGATAATTATACCTAATTAATCCGTTTTAATCCTTTTGTAATAAAGCTCCCAATAGCTTTTTATTACTTTATAGTTTAGCCTTTCTGCTTAGAGCGTCTGCTCGTGCATTATCTGTACCCTTAGTATACTAAATTTCGAAATAGTATTCTATAAGCATTTCCGCCCATCTAACCTATCTTTAGTTGAGTTCCTTTGTCGTTAGGAATCCTATAAGGTTCTTATAGTCCGTTTTAACCATAAATAGTTTCTCTGTGCCTTGTAAGAATGCTCTCTATTCCTTAAGTACTATAACTATACCTAACAACTCCTTGTTGTAGATGTTATAGTTTAACTCTAGTAGTATTATCTTTCTACTATAGTATGCTACTGGGTGCTATCTATCTTAATATTTCTATAGGAAGCACGCCCCTAGTGTAAAGTCTAATGCATCTGTTTCTACAACCATTTCTAGACCTGGTTAATAGATTTTAAGAACTGGCTCCTAGGTAAACAACTCTTTAATTCTCTTAAACAGTTCTTATTATTCCTTTCTCTATACCTATAGTTCTTCTTTCTTTATTAACTGCGTAAATGGCTTAATGTTCTGTAACTATTACGCTATAAACCTTCTACAGTAATTGCAAAACCCTAGGAACGATCTTAACTGCGTAACGTTCTCTAGTTCTTGCTAATTCACTATAGCCTTAATCTTCTTTAAATCTATACTGAGTTGGCCTAGTTTAATGATAAATTTAATAAAATTGGTCTTCCTAGTAAAGAACTCGCATTTTTTAATTGCTACTGGCATCTATTCTTCTTATAGTCTCTTTAAGACCCATTTAATATATTCTTTGTGTTCTTCCTTATTCTCTAAGTAGATAATAATGTTGTCAAGGTATACTATAACAAATTCATCTAGGTATTCTCCTAATATACTATTAATTCGCTTCTGGAACGTTGCTAGTACATTTATAAGCCTAAACTGTATAACTAATAGCTTATATAGTCCTTCTTTTGACCTAAAGGCTGCCTTCTATTCGTTGCCTTCCTTAATTCTAATCTAATGGTACGCCCATCTCAGATCTATCTTTATAAAGATCTTTACGTTACCTATCCTGTCTTGGATTTCGCTAATTAAGGGTAAAGGATACCTATTCTTCCTAGTGATGCTATTTAACTGTCTATAGTCTATACACATCCTAAGTTTTCCGTTTTTCTTTAGGATGAACAATACTAGATATCCTGCCGATAACTATAACGGTCTAATATATCCCTTATATAAGTTCTCCTGGATAAACTCCTTAAGCGCTACTAACTCTGTTTTAGTAAGCTTATAAATTAGAAAGAACTTTAGACTTATTCCCTCTTCTAATTCTATCTTGTAGTCCCATGCTATATACTCTAACAGCTTTTCACTTTCTGGTAACTATAACTTTTTACTATACTTGTGGTATCTCTTTGGTATATAACTTAAGCCTTACTTAGTCTCTTCGTATATCACTCCGACTTGGTACTATACCAACTTGGTTTGCTATTGCACTTTGCGCTATTACATATCCTTAATATCGACCTAACCTATAACCCAATTAATCTTTAGATTATACTCCTATAACCAAGGCATTTCTAGTATCGCCTCGTCCTATCCTAACAGTAGGATATTAAAAGACATTCTAATTAGTCTCCCTTTAATAGTTATCTAAATAGGTCCTATTTTAAGATTAATAATGCCTCCTCTATAGGCTATTTAATCTCCTAAAATTGTTATAAGTGGATATAGGTGTTCCTTCTATCTATATAGTAACCCTATCCTTTTTACTGCCTTTGGTAATATATGGTTCCTAGTTACTTCACTATCTACTAACGCTTTAAACTGCTGATTTTACCACTTAGCTTTTAAATTTAGGTATTAACCTTGAATTCCTTTAAGGGTTTAAGGCTTTAACACTAGTTCCCTCTAGTCCTATACACCTCCCCTTTTCCTAACTGTTAGCTGCTAGATCCTACCTATACTTAGTCTAACTTTAGCCAATACTTAGTTCGTTTCTTTTCCTCTATATACTATAGATAAGTGTTCTCTGGGTACTCCTACCACTATTATCTATCTAGGCATTCTTCTATAAGGAATCTTCTTAGTTAAAGTATTAAGTCTCCTTAACCCTATACTTCTATAGGGTGCTAACTATATATATACTTAGCATTTCTAAACCGCTTTTCCTCTAGTGCCTAATATATTCTTGCTAGGTACTTCCGGTTTTTGTCTTTAGGTGCTCTATGCATATTATATATATTATCCATACAAGCTATCCACAATAGTGTATAATGCGCTGCATGTTTTAGGTTAACTCTTGGTTTATCTTTATCCTTAAGTTTAAATCTATACCTAGTTAACCTAACCACTAGTATCTCTGCTATAGGTACTAAGATTTATTACTTACTTCTCTAGTCCCTAGATCCCTCTTCTAGGTTCCTTAACGTTATAATTAATACTCCTTTAATGTGACTTATACGTTTCTCTATAATGGGTTAGTCTTAGACAACTTTTTTATTTAGCTATATATAAAAGTCTTCCTATTTATTATTATGTTATTGCCTATACCACTTTCCATACAACTAGTTTAGTATATATAGTCTATCTATTAGAAAGTACCTTGTTATTACTGCATTATAATATCCTTTAGTATGTCTTTCTTTCAACCTGGTTGGAATATCTAGATCCTCTTCTTATTCCAGTTCGTCTAACCATTTTACCCTAGGTGTCTCTATACTCGGCCTATTAGTAACTCTTTGCATGGGTGCTCTATTCCTTATACAACCTAGCATAGCTAATCTCTTGTCTAGCTTTTGCTCTTGCTATATAATAATTCTTATCCTAAACTTATCTATAGTTTCTTATTTTCTGCGTCTTGTAGCTAGATCTTTGTAGTTATCTTGCTTTTTAATCCTAGTATTAGCTATTCAATCTTTAGGCTAAATACTATATTTACCTAGGATTGCTAATGTTCTTATTTATTCTCTAAACTTGTAGTTCTTGAACTTGCGTCCTATACTCATTTATTTATTACTAAACTGAGTTGCTGCCCTTTCCCATTAGTTTTCGTCCATTGTGGGTCCTTAGGTGTGTCTTATCTTGTCTTAAGAATCTTAAGCTTCTTTTATCTCTTTTTAAGAATCTTAAGCCTGTGGCCTTTTACCTTTATTAAGTAATAAGCTAGCACTAGCAGTTGTCTACTTACTTAGTTTCTTTTAAATGTTACTCCTATTGTCTTATAAAGCGATGGAAATTGTATCTAATGGTGTTATAATATCTGTTACTAAACCTTGTTCTGTAATGGTCTTAGTCTCTACTTCTATTTTAACTTCTCTAAGGTTTGCATGCTCCTAGTAAGCTGCCTTTATTGCCTTATTGTTAGTAAATGCTTCGCCTATATTAAATTCATCGTCTTTAATGTCCGGTCTATAAGCTGGTTCGCTGGTTCCTTTAAACTTAGATAATAATAGCTCCTATAGCTAATAGCTTACGCCGTACTTAGTATCCTCATAAATTCGGTATATGTTATTATAACAATACGCAAAACTGTTAATTGAACACTCTTTTATTCCTCGCAGTGCACCGTCGTCCCTCTATACGTATGTGCCGTCTGCTGGTCTGGTTCCCTTTACCACGTAGTTACTCTAACCACCTCTACAGTCTCTGGCGAAATAACCCTATTTTCCGCAATTTATATAAGCTCTATCTTTAAACTATCTTTTTTGCTATGGAGTCCGCCTAAATGTCTTCTACTACTAAGATCCCTGGTTTGGCCTCTGCTCCTAGGTCCTTTAATTACTTAATCCTTAACCTTTGGGTTTCTATGGTTTTTTTTCCCATCTTTAGGTTTCTTTGGTACCGCTTAGGTCTATTAGCTCTGCGCCATTCTATGGTTTTTAACTCTATATCTGTCGTTGCGTACTCTGCGCCTTATATAACTATAGAACTCTATCTTGCCCTCTCTTAGCTTGTTCCCTTTAGTAGATTCTATTATTAATCTTTATTAACTAATCTATTAACTCCCTTAGAGTATCCATATCTTCTATTAGGATGATTACGTTCTAGACTTTAGCCTTAAGTCCCTATTTATACTATGCCATAAGCGCCCTGTTATTCCACTTAACCTATATAGCTAACGTTTGAAACTGTGTTGTATACTTAATTGCTAAAGTGCGTTATACTAAGTTCTGAAGCTTTCGTTCTACTATGGTTGTGGCCTCTAGGTCTCTAAATATCTGCGTTAATTGCTCTGCGAACCCATTCTAACTGGCAAATATATACCGTACATCTTGGTTAGTAGTTGTCATGCTATTAGCCTATATTTCCGTAAAATACGGCTTAAACCACTTAAGTGCCCTCCCCATTAGGAACAATTCTGCATAGGCTACTTAGTCTAACAATATTGCTAACTTTACTCCTTCCTGTACTACCTTAAAATGTATTTGCGTAAGAAATCCTTTAAGCTTTAACTTCTCTCCTAAAAATTGTTTAATTAAAGGTAACTTGATCTTTACTACTCTAATTCCATTAATGCGTTCTTTAAGTATCCTATTATTATCTTGTAAGTGATTAACTATTTCCTATAACTGACCTTGCGTAACCACTTAAGAATCCCCATTATCTATACTAGTATCACCTAGCCCTGAGGTTGTGGCTGTTGCCAATACCGTTGCGACTAGTGCTGCTCTTGGTGGCATATTGTTTAACTTTGTTCAAATACCGTAACCTTAGTAGTGAATGTGTAACGGAACCTTGTAGCTTAAACTATAGTGGGTTCTGTTATTGGGCTAGGTATATAGGTATAAATAAAAACAACAACGTAATAATAACTAGTGGAGTAGTTGCCTAACAGATTAACTCTAATTATATTCTAAGATTTACTACAAGGAGAGAACTATCTACGGTAGGGACTGAGGTCCTTTAAATACACAACCGTACTCCTAAGAAATCCTCTCTTGTACATAAGGTACGTGTTATACGTATTATATATAACGTACACTGCATATACTTCGTATACTGCGTATAACATTATATGACTCGCTTACCATTCCTCGTTATATAGTTCCACCAGATCCATCCTGGACCGTGCCTGTACCAACCAACTAGCTTCCTGCGACTCTTCTCCAAGTAGTCATAATATTGTACTTAAAGCGTCCGTAACAGCGAGAGATTAGAGCGCTTAGAAAGATATATAATATTACTGTCTGGTTAAGACATTTAACTAAGCACTATCAAGCCTTCCTAAAGCTCGCAAAGATGATACTCAAACGCGATAATAATACTAGATGGAATTTATGGCTCATTATACTAGAGTTAGTAATTAACCTTAAAAACCAAATTCGAGTCTTTATTAATAAGAATTATAAACTTATATTAAAGAATAACCTTAATTCTAATGAATGGAAGACTATCCGCGAGACAATTAATATACTACAGCCTTTTAAAGACACAATAGAGGCTTTGGAAGGTAATAAGACGACGCTTAATAAGGTTCTTTACAGAGTTGGCAACAATCAAGCGATTTAGCCAATTTGATTTAATTTATTTGCTTAATCAGCAAATTAAATAAACAAATTAAAGCTCTAGAAAATAGCAAATCAAACAAATCTAAAGCCCTAGATTTGTTTGATTTGTTTGCCATTTTATATAGTACTGCGGTGGGTAAGAAAAGGTAGTGATATTGGTCTTAGTGTTAACTTTTAACCTACCCTTAGGGCACACCAGAGCGGAATAATAATCCCCTACCATTGAAATTGTCCCTAATTAACATCCTTTATAACGACTACCTCTCTATAAGATTATTACCAAAAGCCTTATGTTAGTAAATTTAGCCTTAGCCCTTCTTTTAGTATAACCGGCGACCTTACCAAAGATAATCTACGCGTGATTATAACGCCTGCTAGTACCATTGCCCTTAGTATTACGCCCTTAGTCTCCTCTGCTTTAGTAGACCTAGATAACATACCCAATAATAGTATATATTTTAATGGGATTAACTTCTAACGCTTTCGCGACTTCTAAAAGCCTTTTTCTAATCTTTAAGGCAAGCCTAGTTGGATCTAGAAGTATAGCTATTAAATTTAGCACCGTTAAATAAAGTAGGAATATTTTCTCTGCTAATACTGTTATTTGCACCGGATATTAACTGGCCTCTATTAAACTACTTTTGCTATAAGCAGTGCAATTAATTACTTAAAGAAGGATATAATTGGGTATAGGTATATTAAAGAAGGACCTATTATTACTACTTAATTAATTGCGAAAAAATGAAAACTAATTAAGATGCTACAGTCCTTATACGACATTCCTTAGGTAATTGCAAATAATATTATCGGCAGCTTTAATATAAAGAAATTTAGAAACGCAGTAATTAACTAAATCGCTAAAAGCAATTAAGCACTATAAGAAGTAGAGAATCCTGCCTTCTAAATAATAATTGGTACTGCTAGTAAAGAAGCCCTTACCGTGCTTTGGAAGTCCTATAACTTAGTATATAATTACATCCTTACTAACTTTAAAGCCTTCCTTTCTACTATTTAAATAAAACTCTAAGGCGCCATAACAAAGATATACTTGTCGTTTAATAGCTAGATAACTTGGAACAATTGCTATACCCTTACTAGCGTATATACACACTATCTAGATAAGAACAGTTGTATAGTAGATTATATACTGGCCCTCCTAGAGCAGCTTAGCAAGCACTCTGGCGTTAATTATATAGTAGTAATAAACAATATCCTAAAGTAATTTGGTATAATAAGTAAACACCTAGGCTTCTTTATTACTGATAACGCCTTAAATAATAATACTGCTATATAAGAGCTTTCTAACATGTATAAATTTAATAAGAAGTTTAAATGGATCCGGTGTTTAGGCCATATACTTAATCGCGTAGCATAATTAATTTTATTTAGTAAGGATAAGAAGGCCTTTAAAAATATTTAAGAGAACTTGCTAGTAAGTGGATATTAACCTCTATCGCCTAAATAACCTTACTAACGCTTTCTACAGGATAAAGAGCGGTTCCTTAAGGAGTGGCGCCAGGAGGGTCCTTTAGGCACTTTATACAATCTTATATACGCCATTAGTACTCTTTAGCTTTATTAATTATTTAAATAGTATTAAGCTGAGGATAATAAACAGCTACTAGTTAAAGGCTTTACTCCCAAATAGTTAATTAAGCTAGTAAAAACGCGGTGGAACAGTTATCTTAATACCTTTGTTTAAGCGGTAGAACTTCATCAACCACTTAATTTAATCGCTTACTATATAATTAATAGATATAATGCTGAAGCTATATTAGCTCGGGCATAAAATAACCCTCTTCTTTCCTCGTAAAGCTTTATATTAAACGGCGGTTTAAACGATTACAATTAGAGCGTTATTAATAGTTATATTATAATCCTCTAACCGCTTAAGGAGGCTATAAAGCTGCTAGAAGGCCACGGTAAATTAGGCAAAAATGGAGCTATTTGGGAGGTTCTTCCAACGCTTAAATGGCTACTTAAACTATTTAAAGAAATAAAGGATTGTGTAAGGGAAGCTTTAGTTAAAGATTATAAATACCAGGAGGCCTTAGAGGATTACTATTAAACTAATATAAATAGTGGTTGGCTAAAGCTTTAAAAGTACTATAAGCTACTTAATAAAACGCTAGTATATTACGCCGCAGTTATCCTTTATCCTTACCTTAAGAACTACTGCAAAAATGCCTGGGTTAAATACCCTAAATGGCTAGAGTAGAATAAGGATTAGTTCTTAAAGCTTTGGCAGCAGTATAAGCAGCAGCCCCTACCGCAATTAACACCTCGCACTCCTGCGGAACCTCTTCTTCCTATACACACGCGTTCTAGTAGGGATAATTACATTAAGGCTATTGCTGTAGGTACTTAATTAACACGTAATCTTCCTAGCGATAAATATAAGAAGTGGAAGCTTTTTAATTAACTTAATAGCAGCTACCCGCTTACAAATAGTCCTATTAAGTACTGGCTACGTTATTACACTAAGTTTCCTCGCCTTAGCCAGCTAGCGCTCAATATTCTTACTATACCAGCTACCAGCTGCGATTATAAGAGGATATTCAGTGAACTTGGTAATATAATATTATCGCGCCGCTTAAAGCTAAAGCCAGTAATAATAGCAGCGCTTTAATCTTGCCAAAGCTTTAATCGTCTTAGCCTTCAAAAGTGCGCCTAATTAAGTGGTAAGATCACCTTATTCTTAGTAAAGTTATAGTAACGATTTAGCGTTTAGTAGTATTATCCAAAGCACCTCCTCCCTCCTCCGCATCTATTATTTTAACGCCCAGCCAATTACAAGCGTCATCGCCCTAACCTTTTTAACCACCTCTAAACGATTGGGCGACCTCATATTAATACTGGTAATAATATTAGGCAGGAGGGCAATTGGGGAGAGACGATCTAGGCACAATTTAGGGCACCTAGACAAGGCCATATCAACCTCCACCATGCCAAGACTTTAATATACCAGATAGCAAATCAAACGTAAATCAAATCAATTAAATTAGGCCTCTAATTATATAACAAATCAGATAAATCATATCGGGCGCTAAAAAACCTTAAATCAAACAAACCCAAGGCCTTATATTTGTTTGATTTGTTTGTTGCCATGTCTGGTTCTTCAAAGTATAGATTTCCTTATTAATCACGTCAAAAACAAGCAGGAAGGACACGCCGCTGATTAGAACCTCTCAGCGTCTCTTTTAACAATGTGGTTTGCCTTTAATAAGTACTACCAGCTAACTGACAAGACTCCTGCGTATACAGCGGCGCTGCTCCTTAACCCTACTTGTCGAAGAAAGTACTTTAACGATAACTAGCAGTATCTAGAGCAGCGCTCAGAAGGGACGATTAAACAAGCAATTAATGCTATATAAAAGCTATGGCAGAAGGAGTACAAATTTAAGCCTATTAATAGTGAGATAACACAGCAGAAAGACCCAGATGTTATTAAGAACTCATACCTACGCTATAAGTATATCCAGGAACTCAAACAAGCGTCTTCTAATAATGAATTTAAGCGCTTTATTGATATAAGCACTATCCTAATATTCCTAACGTTGCTAATATTTGGTTTTAATTTATAGGCAATGCCTCTATAATTAATTACCGACACTTCCCTTAGCTGGTGGCTCGAACCATCTCAACAAAGCCTCTATCCATGTCTCTTACGCATGGCTATCAATATCCTATCTATACCAGCCATGTCGGCTGAATCTAAACGAGTCTTTTCGGGCGCACGTTGTACAATCTCATGGGAGCGTTTAAGCCTTGGAGCAACGGTGGTGGAACAAACGGAGTGCTTAAAGAGCTGGATTCGTAAGGTAGTTAAATTGGGAGGCTTTACAACGGCAGATATTGCACTTAATGTGGAGGCTATTAAAAAAGGGTTTAATCAGGCGCAGGATAACGATTTAGGCAATAATAAGGCAGCGGATGAGGCAGCAGATAAGGCAGTAGATAAGGATTTGGAGTATAAATAAACTCCGGAAAGCTATCACCGACTTCCTAATACGGGAATTAGGTAGGCACGCAGCGTTAAGTATTTTAGTAAGACTTCTGAGGCCCTCTTCTACACCAAAAATCTCACTAACTTCTATATTAGGTAATTAAGGTATAATTATATAATCAATATAATCAATATAATCAATCAGAATCACAGTTGGTGATTATATAATAATCAAAATCAGGTCAGTAATTATGATTATTTGATTATTGCCAGGGCTGCTTGCGCCGAGCTTTCGGAAGGCAAGAGCTTAGCTTCCTCAAGTTTTTCAGCCTGCTGCCTTCCCCGCACAAATCTTCTTCTCCGGGCAGTAGTTGGACGTTTCATTTCGCCTTGTAATTTACCCTCGCTTTCCGTGTTAACATCATCCTCGAGAGTCTTATTTGGTACCTCTGCCATACAGTGTACCCGTCTCCCCACGACATCGTCTGGGTCCGACTCTTCACAGTCTGATAGAAATAAAATTGCTTTAAGCTCTTCATGCGTTTTTCGCTTTAGCTTTAGCTTTTCACGACGCTCTGCCTCATCGTTCTCGTCTTCCTTGCATGATTGACGGGGCTGGGGAAGTAGGCATTGAGAAAATGCCCTACAGCGTTGAGAACAGCTACGAAGAAGTCAAGAGTGTGTGTTCAGGTAGCATGCAATGTAATGTCAGTCAGTTATCGGTGATCAACTGATTGAGACTGAAGCTGAGTTGCTAGCAAAGCGGCGTGTTGGGGAAGGAAGGTGATTGCTTCACAATTTATAATTCGAATTCGATGACTCTGAGGAAATGAATGGGTGATGAGTTGGTGAATGCAAACGCAGGTCAAGGTATTAAACAGACGAATTAGTGTTGTGGCTTGCGTTATTTGCTACGTCTCTTGCGAAATCACGTAAAGCCAGACCCAATCCTCAACAGCTATTAACTCTGGTCCCCTTTTTCAAGTCTATCCACTGACGCAACAGCCTAATAGCCAAATCCAACTATCTCTGGGGTAGTGAACTTGCGGCAGCACAAGCAGTACTTAACCTCATTGAACTCGTCAGCCTGGTTGCCGGTCCTGCAAGGACAATAACCCTCCCGATGCTGACTCTTCGCCTTGACCAGCTTAGCTAACTCAGTCATCCGACATTCGTAACAAGACCATGCAGTGTCGCATTTGCAGGCTCGAACCCCTCGACCGTATTTGTGGACCGCGCCCTCTGCGCACATATTGCATAGCGGCACCTTGGCCCCAGACCTAACAGCACTTGTAGCCTCATAAGTGTACATTCCTCTGTGAAGATAAGCTTCTCGGCAGCTGTGACAGACGTTGAAGTTGCCTCTATGGAGTTGGCAAGGATGTACAGGGCCCCAGTGATAAGTCATGGTGCCAAAACCATCTAGCAGCAGTTGGTTGCAAACAAGCGGCTGTTGCTGTCTTGATGCGTTTCCTAACGTAGCCTCCCCCGATGCTCCAGCTCCACTTACGGGAAGCAATCCCGGTGGTATAGGTATTTCCTCAATTAGGTATTTCCAAAAGGCCTCACTCACACCTAGTTGCTCAGGAGTGTACTGGTGTAGGCGTGAATTTTCCTTCAGACAGCGCGTACTGTTTTTGATGTGATCTGGGAATTTATCCAAGAATCGCTGCCCGACAGGACGGCCTGAGCCATGCGTGCGATTTGAAGGTGGCATTTGCATTTGCTGAACCACATTAAGAAGCTCGTCTGGGGCAGGCGACGTTTTTCGAACGATCTGCGGCGGTACAGGATCCGGAGACCGGTATGGTTCTGGGGCCGCTCTCGGCTCTGGTAAAGAGTTAGCTGACCTCATTTGCGAAGCAGAGTAGGGATCCCAGTGCGGCTGGTACGGGAACGACTGAACGTTAAAGTTCATGAGGCCTAGATCTGTCTGCTGTGCCCGGTGGTCCTGCTCGGTGGCGCAATTCGCAACCTTCACTTGCTCCCAAGCCTGAATGATTTCTGGACCAATGGCTAACTTGATCACCCAGCTGGAGTGATACTTGGTTCCTGTAATTATATCGTCCTCCCAGTCGACTAGGTAGTGTGTTGATTGTTCGTTGATGATTTGTTTGGCCGCTGGCATCTTGATTTGTTGCGAAGAGCGGAGCCTCAGATGGGTCAGGTGAAGAACTGATAGAGTTGGATGCGTAGGGAGAGAAACATATTTAAAATTATTTAATAAGAGAATCTGTATTCAGGAATGATCTAGTAGGGACTGCTCTCTACTACTATGATCCAAAGGAGTGAGTATGTTCCTGTGGAAATCTTAGAGAAAAAGTACTGAAATTGGCACCAGCCGGTTCATTGAATTCATCGCCCTTCATCGCCCTTCACGTTGTGACGACTTTTGGCTTGCGCGGAACCCAGACATTGCCTTTCTTTGAGCTACCACTGCTTCCATGTTCATTTTTTTCCATTCCATCGGATTTACCTGTCATATGAGTTGGGAATTACTTTGTCCATGTACATCGCCATATTGTCAATGAATCTGCTGCATGAATTGCAATAACGCCGCCGGTCTTTAGGTTGACAACTTGAGCAACGAGGAAGGCGTAAATGAGTAGTATTAAAGCTGAATTACGAGCTAGGGAAGGAATTTGAAACGAAGGTCTTGCATAATGGTGATAGTCTTCTCTGTGATCTGTTTGCTTAAGCAAGGATTTAGACGATTGTCTCTGACTTGGAGGAATGAACTTAGAAGGGAATGCTGAATGTAAATAAAATGCTGAGATAAGCAAAATACCACCAAATAAAAAATACTCAGAAAATAACTTTCTCTTGAGCTGGCAGTTGAGTCACAGATCTTCTTTGTACGACGTCGTGAGGGAGTAAGTTAGTCGTTAAGTCGTACAGTTTCTTAAAGAGCTGCTTTCTTTGGTGTCTCCCATTTAGTACCGTTCATGATCTCTATCGGGCCTAAAATACTCTCGGGGATCAATATAGCCTGGGGTAGAGGTAGGGATAACCATAATATAGATTTAGAAAGTATATAATTAGGTCGCCACTATTTATACACCCCCTAAATGATACACGTACACCCCCTCAATTGATACGCATACACCCCCTACCTTATTTGGTTTAGACGCTTCCTCATTAAGTTAGATGCATCCTCATTAAGTTAGAATATCACGTGCGTGTGACTTGTTTGCGCCTATATCGCGAAAATTAAAGTGCGAGTCCATTATTTCGCTCAAATGCTGAGGGCTCTCTACGAGTAGATCTGTCGACGCGATTGGAAATTGTAGAGCTAGTTGTAGAGTGAATTGGCCGACCGCCGCGACGCTCTACAATTGCAGGCTCTTGAATGCGAAGCAGAGGTGTTGATTTAGGTCCCACCGGGCGCAGGCCGGGCGCGGGGATTACTTTTAAATAAATTATAGCACTTTTCTGCTTACGTTCTAAAGCATATAGGTAAAAAGCACTTTTTTGTAAAAGCTTATAACAAATATAAACCACATGGTTAAGTCACAGTCCGGTTAAAAGGCCGTAGAGCATTTTAAAGCTTTTATATCTTTATACTGGCTATGTTAGTCAAAGCCCGTTAAGTGCCCAGGTGGGCCTGCCTCTTATATAACATGACATGGGAGTGCTTAAGCATCTTTGACCTTTGCCAGATCTTCTTCCGTTAAGACAGAAACCAGGAGCTCCAGAAGGTCCACCCAACTATCCCTCTTTCCAATGTGGACCAATTGCCGAACCGCGTCAAAGAGTCTCTCTGGATGAGTTGACTCATATCTAACAAAATCAATATTTTCTTTATGCCGTGACAGCCAATGCAGCAAATGTCCTATGTCTTCTAGATCCCTCTGGGCTTTTATAATACTACGCGGTCTAGTACTTTCAGATAACATTGCCCATCGTTTAATCTTGGTCAAAATAAGGATGCTGGGTTGCAGTACGGGGAGGTCTTCTGCAAAGTCACATTAGTTTTCACTATGTAATAGGGGCCGATGACAGCTGCATACGGTTTTCAGGCGAGAACGCAGTGATATGAGGTGGAAGACCGAGTGTCCCAGCAGCCAAAGTTTCGACATTGACTCGGACTTGCTGATTAGCTTCGCTGGTGAAATATAGTTTAAGTCCCTCTACCGAAAAGCGAGCGTCTTGCTTTTGAAGTAATGGATGAATTCGATCGACAATCTCCCGTGTGTCGCCGACATCGATCATCGCGTCGATGTCTTCTGTGGGCCGAGTAGCACCCAGAAGCCTGACCCCGAAGCCGCCGATAAAGGCATGGGGGATTCCTTGCTGCGTAAGGAGTTTGGATAGTGCATGAGCAGCTTCTAGTTGCGCAGCCTTGACTTGTTCTTGCGCTGACATGGTTGCACAAGTTTTGCAAGAAAGAACCAGTGAGGACAGAAATTTTGTTGAAACTAGGAGATCACAGCCTTCTCTGGTCATGTGGAATGTATGGTAACTGTGATGAGCATGGCTTCAGGTTGCAGGTACGGCTGCCTAGAATGGCACAAGGATATAGTTGGAGCTTAAGGAACGTAGAAATACGATAAGTATTAAATGACACATTCGCCCACCGCGGCTCTAGTTCCAAGAAATCTAAAACTCGGGAATCTGGGCCGCATTTGAGGCCAGGCCCGTTTCAGACTATTCTACCCACATTTGAATCTTTTGGCTTTATTTCTTGCAGCGCGCAATAAGGTAGATCTTCATACTTTGCTTGTCCCGCAACTATCGCCACCAACACATCCCCAATCCAGCACTCATCATCTCTCCAGCTCCACCGCTTGATTTCATCAACTGCCCTTTCCCTCTCCAACTGTTCTGCTTTTGTTTCAGGTTCGTCATTGGCCTTAAATTCCATATAGTTGCCCTCATAGCTCATGTCAAAAAGACCGTAAATGAGAACCTTTGCCAGATCTAAAATGAGTATACGGCGTAGATTGCTGCCTCGATGTTCGCGAGCTGCCATGCGCACAAAAGTAGCACATGCAGTTGCACGAGACAGTGTCAGGACATTATATGGTGATTGTGGCGTGCTGTGAGTCTTTGGGATCGGATAAAGTTCATTTAGGTTAAGACCAGTCCAAGACAAAGGAAGGAGGATAAGTCGGCATGAGAGGTAGTTGTGCGGGTTGTAATCGTTAAGTAGGAAATAAAATCCTATTTTTGCAAAGTCGGATGCGTATGATGGCAGGTACTGGTCCCTACTGATAGGTTGTAGTTTGTTATCAGTAGCTATCTGACATGCTTTTGAGAGTTGCTTGTCCGGAACCAAATAAACTAAATCCTAGCCGTTGATGGTGTCAGAACAATACAGTAAGATGGGTAGAGATGCTTACAGATGTGACAGCGGGATAACTAAGACGCTGAAGGAGGTGGTTTTCCCATTCCACTAGCTGAATTTGGTGAGCTGCAAAACTTGATAAAACTTTATCCACACTCGCGGGCGAATCCATAGGATATTTGGTGCAATTTACAATCTTAAGAGTTACAAAAGAAAGAAAAGTTTAAGTTTATTACCTCAGCAAGCTCACACGCGATTCCGTTGGTGCGGAGTCAATCGGCCCGCGAGCGAATAACTAACCACATTCGTGGTGCGCTGCCGGAATCACAATATCTGCAATTTTCCTTATACTCGCGGTTAAATTGCTTAACCACGGCAACTTAAAATACTACTATACGTTGATCAATTAGAGAGACGACCCGATATTTTATGGATATCGGGCTAAACCAGCCTATAATGGCCTAAAGTTAAGATTAATTCCGATTTAGTCAAAAATTGCATTATTAAAGATTGTAATATTGCATATAACGTCGCAATAAGTATACGCATAAGAGCCAAAAATTAATCGTTTATAGACCTAGCTCATGCGATTATTTTAAGCCTATATATAGGTAGCTTTAATAATTTTGTTAAAGATTACATATATCCTAATACAAATTTAGACGACGCGAGACTTAGATAAAGTCACAACGGGTGCATATGTGTCGACCGCAAAAAATGGGTCATAAAAGGACTCGTGTGTAGATTAAACTACGAAGAAAAGAGACTATACATGAAATAGGTGGCGAAGGCTGACGTCGACAATGACGACTGTTACGTCGTTGCCACCTCGATCGACAATATGTAAGGCCCAAAAGTTGATCGATTATAGAGCTGGTTCTTGCGATTATTTTAGGCCACTGCTAATCATACACCCCCTGCCTCATTTAGTTTAGATGCTTCCTCATTAAGTTAGAATATCACGTGCGTTTGACTTGTTTGCGCCTGCATCGCGAAAATCAAAGTGCGCGCCATGTAAGTTTTATAACTGCAACATCACGATCAAGTCTTGATTTTAGTTATAGTATAAGTAGTAGAATCTAAATTTGGATCGCGACTGAGTCGATCAATTAGATTGCGCAGTATTTTGTGAGGCGTCGCGCAAACTGATTCAGGTGCTGCTACCTGCTTCGCGCCCACGCGCCCACGCGTTATCTCATAAATCAGACGCTCCGCAGAAGATTTGTTCCGTGACACGGGATAACGCATAGACCCTCTAAAACGCCTGCAAACTCCTGAGCCAATTAGAATAGCGCCCTAACTCCTGCCAACTCCTGCTAACTCCTGGACCAATTAGAACAGCGCACTAATTCCAGCCCCCTACACACCCCTGTTACCTAACAAAATCTTTAGCGGAGCGTCTAAGAGCTTATAGGCGTCGCTTTAGTGAGATTTGAATGTTTTGGATTGCATATTTTAACTTTAACTAGCTCTATAAAGGCCCCACCAACAGTTATTAATGCTTTATTTGATGCATTTTAATCTTAAGGTAATAGTCTTTAATTCTATATATATAAAAGCTAATTATAACGCAGTTAAAGGTATAAGATATATTATGCAAAACCTTAACTATATTTTAGAATTAAATATTTACAACACTTATAAACCATTCCTCCTACTACTATCTATACCATAACCATATTACGTCTACTTTTGTTATCAGCTAAGTCCTATAACCTTCTTTAAACTCCTGCGAACTTCTGCGAACTCCTAGGCCAATTAGATCGCTTATATATAGGACCCTAGGGCGTGTCTGGCGTTACTCCTCTATATATACCACCTGTTACCAATTAGAGTATAGCTAATTTGTATTCTTTTTAACTCCTATAAACTCCCATAAACTCCTACAAACTCCTATAAACTCCTAGGCTAATTAGATACCTAAATAAAATCGCGATTATAGGAAGAAATGGTATAAGGGTTAGCAGAAAACAAGGGTAGGTAGGGTAGAGATTCATCTGCATCTAACACTACAACCAGGTTGTATTATAGCAATTAGCTTAATAGACCTAAAAGAATTGCTATCTATTATTAAGGAAGCTTAGCGTAAGGAAAATGTTCTATTATAGATAGCCGTTCTAAAAGCATGTCTTAAGTAAATACTCCGGTATATAAACCTAGGAGGCCGCCCTTAAACCCCTTATTTTAAATAGATACGCACCTTAAGACGTTTAATATTTGGTTTTAGCGATACACTTCTTATTACACGTATGGGTTTTGGAAAGAGTCTTATTTTTTATACTTTTTTAATCTTAATAGGCAAGATTACTATTTAGATAGTCCTATTAAGCAAGCTCAGCGATAAACAGTTGGATAATATTTAGAAGCTTAATAGTTCTAATCCATGTCTTATTACTGCTAAGAGTAGGAGCCTAGACAAGGCCCTAATTAAAAAAGTAAAGGATGGTGTGTATATACACATACTTCTTAGTCCTAAGTAGGCCTTATTAAAGCCTTTCTAGGATGCGTTAAAGAGCCCAGAACTATAGGCTAGGATTAGACTTATTATAATTAATAAGTATTATCTAGTAAAGCAATAGGAATCGTTCCAACTAATATTTATAATGTTGGGCGAGCTACGGACAATACTTTATCAGAATGTGGTTTGGTTTAGTTGTTCTACTATACTTAATAAAAAGGCAGAATAACTAGTTCTTAGCAACACTAGTTTTCGCTCTATAGGTAACCGCATATACCAGACTAAGGTTATTAGGACTTCTATAGATCGCCCCAATGTCTTAATCTACATACTGCTGCTTGGTAAAGGCAAGGTGGATTTATAGAATGTACTATACTTCCTATTAAACGCATATATAGATTTAGATACCACAGTCCCAGAGTAAATACCAAAGACAATTGTCTTTATAGACGGTCGTCAGTCCATCCAGGAAGCAGTAGTATACTTCCAAAGAGCACTCCTTATAAAAATTTTAACCTTTACACCTAACAAATAGTATACTACTAATACTAATGGTAAAGCTTGTTACGTTACTAATGTGGTCCAGGTGTATACTATATATATTTAAAAGTATAATCGTACTACTTAATATAAAGAGTTTAAGAAATTCTTATTATCTATAAGGATTATAGTGGCAACAACCTCTTTTAGCATAGGTATTAATGTCCCAGATGTTAAATAGGTAGCGCTTTAGAAGTTTCCAATTATAAAGAGTCTTATAGATTATTAGTAGCGTCTTAGTTGTGGTAGACGGGGCTATAATCAGACTAGCAAAGGTTATATATTTTTGCCATATTGGGCCTTTAACACGGAAGGTATTAATAGACTAGAAATTAAACAGCCATAGTTATAACCAGACACACCTTAGAAGACCACTTATAGGCTATATTAGAATTAACTACTAGCTAATTAAGTAATAGCGCGTAGTTAACTAGCTAATAGCTATACACCTAGCGATATAAGTAATATAGAAAGTGTTTCCTTTTAGATATCAGCTTTAAGCCAGGCTCCTACTCCTGTTAATAAAGCTATAACAACTAGATTTTAGAGCAAGGCAGAGATATCTTATTACACTAGGCTATTAGCTATATGAATAGAAATAATTAATAGTATATACTATTAAAAGGCCTTTTTAACTTACCTTAGCGAGGATTAGTTACTACTATAAGTTTAGGTTACCCGCGTACTACTAGATTAATATTATAGTTATTATAATCCGGTACTGCTTCTAACTCTTACTTAGGCTCCGGATATCCCATAACTAATTACTTAGCTAAGAAATGGTATGCGAGCTTATTTTACCCTAACTTTTATTAATAAATGGGCAACTACGCGGGTAGAAGCATTATATAGTAGTATATACAGGCGCATCCCTATGCCGCTATCTGCATATATAGATATAATATACCGCTAGTAGCTTGCGTATACATATAAACTGGGACCAGACTTTTAGGATACGCTAACCTTTAATTATCTCTATGCTAAAGCTCCTCTACTTCAGACGTGGCCTTATAGAGAGAAATCTAGGTAACTGTTAGTAGAGCAACTTTAGTACTTTATTAGGGAGGTTAACAATTTATATACTAAGATAAAGGATACAAGATATACAAGAAAGCAACAATAGTAGCTATAGAAGCTACAGGGCCAGTATAGTTAGGAATCTTATACTAGTATATCCAATTACGCCACAACTATTTGCAAAAGGGACAACACTCTTGCCACACAGGTTGCAAGACGAGAGGTGTTAAGGGCTGCACAGTTATATGTAATTGAGACGGCCAGAGCAAATAAGCATACATTATTAGATATAGCGAGAGTTAGTACACCGCCATTAACCTCACAACTAGAAGAATGGGTTAACAGAGTTATTGGTATACTAGTATTACTATTACTAACCGTACCTGTCCCACCTAATGGTGTACCGGAAGGTATTCAGCGTGCTATAAAACAGCTTAAATAAGCTCGCACTTTAGGAGTAAACGTTACCAGGCATAGCCCTAATAGCAGCCAGTTAAATATCTAGCAGCCAGTTATTGATGTATTAGATATATAGAAAAGCGCTACTCCTAGTTAAAAAAGACAAAGGTAGAGGCGTAAAAATATAGAGCTAACGACCCTATTAATACGTCGGTTGCTGTTAGCAGAGAGAGATTTAAATGCTAATAAAATACTAACCTTTACACCTATTTTAAAGAGAGGGTATGTAAGGTAAGCAACTCTAAAGGGTTTAGAGAACTTTTGTATTAATATATAGAATATATTTAATTGGTCTAGGAGTTTATAGGAGTTTATAGGAGATAGTATATTATTTTTATTGGCCTAGGAGTTTATAGAAGTTCGTAGGAGATAGTACATTATTTAATTAGCCTAGGAGTTTATAGTAGTTTAAAGTAAATATAAATTAAAATTCTAATTTTGTTTAATAATATCTTTAATCACTTTAAAATTGTTCTTTGCACTTATACCTATTAACCGTCTCCTATTAAAGCTTTTAAAATATCTCCTCCTGCTTTCTAGGTGCGTGCATACCCCCTAAATATCCTCCTTAATAAGGAGAGAATACTGCGGGCTATAGCCCTCCTTTGTTATTACTAGCTTCGGTCTAGTAGAATCTAGGTTAAGATATAGTTAGTATTAGAACTCTAACTATTAACTATAAGATATAACTAACTAGTTTTAATAGGCGCCCTTACTCTCGCTGCTGCCCTCCCCTCCCAATAGTAGCAGCAGCAGCAGTAACAGCAGTAGTAGTAGCAACAGTAACAGCAACAGCAGCACCACCGCCGCCGCCCGCTGCCGCCGCCGCTGACAATGACGACGACGACAATAATAAGGATAAATAGTTTAGCGGTAGGGAGTTAGGAAAGGAGCCGTAAGTATTAATAACTGTATAGTATATACTTAGCTTAAATATGTTTATAGACCACTACTACTATTACTATTACCGGCCCCGGCTTCTACTCCTGCTCCTACTCCCGCCCCGGCCCTTGCTCCTGCCCTAGCCCTCCCCCTGTTGCCAGCCCTCCCGCTGCTAGCCCTTACTACTGCTGGGTTTGCCCTTGCCTAGCGTATTAACCCCGTCCGCCTGCCGTGGGCTTAGGCCCCCTGCGGCAAGGCAACTGCCGCGTACGCCCCTACCGCCTAAGGCAAATAGTGGTCGTAGTTGGCGGCGGGGTTAGCGGCTATAGGGCTAAATAAGCGGAGAGACTAGGGCTATATCGGCTAGATAATGGAGACGGAGTTAGGGGTGGAGTTAGTAGGTAGTAAGCAATACACTGCCTACTAAGCCTTGGGTGAGGAGTATTGGGTGTACTCTAAAAAGGGTATATAGCAGGTAAGCAGGCCTAGGGACACCTGCGCTCGCTACTAAGTAGCGGTTTGTTTTGGCAGGTGCAGCCTCTTAAAGTAGAAGCGTAAGGACCCTAAGGATCCCTTACCCCCACCTCCTGGGCTAAGGTCTTTGGCAGCGTACAAGCCGTCTAGTGGTCCACTACTAGGTCCTGGCGGCAGTGGCATTACGGTATAAAGGGAAGGGGGGGGAGGGGGGGTTGGCGTTGCTTTCTGGCACTCTAGTAAGCTAAAGTGGCGGCTTTTATAGTATGTTTTTTATAGGTAAGCTTTAATCCGGCTGCGTTAATTTAAGGGATAAAACCCAGATAATGATACTGTCTAGTGTGGGCTAAACCACAAGGTATCCTTCGCAGGCAAGCTTTAATCCAGCTATATTGATCTGAGGGGTAATCCTAGATAATGGCACTGTTTAATATAGGCCCAACTGCAAGGCGTTATAGAAGCCCTGGAGTTGTCCAGTGGGTAGTATAGGTAGATAGTAGTTAAATATAGTTGCCAGGTTCTGTCGTTGCCTTATATATAAAAGTTTGTATAAAAGTTCATGCAAAAGGTCGTGTAAAAGGTTATGTAAAAGGTTGTGCAAAAGGTCGTGTATAGGTTTGTATATAAGTTTATATAGATTAGTTAGCCTAGTTAAATAAAAACATAGGTATCTAATTGGCCTAGGAGTTTATAGGAGTTTACAGAAGTTTAAGGACTAAGTAAATTTAACCTAAAGGAGTTATTGCAGGTATACTGGTTTAGAGCATTAATAAATATAGGCATTTAATTAGTCCAGAAGTTTATAGGAGTTTATAGGAGTTTATAGAAGTTTAGGGATTAGTTAGCTACTCTAATTTCTATAAGATTAATTGTATTAATTATTATAAGGTTAATTATTGGATTAATAACCCTATCTAATCCCTCCTTAACCTGGTTAGTATAATCTTCTATATTAGCAAATCTATTAAGATTATCTAGGGTATTAGAAGGGTATAACCCCCTAAGCGTATCTAATTGTTGGACGTGCTGCTGGTTAAACTGATTAACTTTATCCGCTAGCACCTTAATGCCTTCTTATAAGATATTGTAAGAATTAAAAAACTTCCTACTAGCCAATTATTTAGCACTCTGCGGTTTAGCCAGATCTAAAGTAAAGAGGGTATAAGCGAGTAAAAACATATCTAGTAGTGCAGTAGCAGTAGTATAAGTCCTGGGCATATACTTACTAAATATAGCCTCTACTCTCTTACGTAACGCTCTAACCCAAGTATTAGATAGATATACTCAGTTAAATATAATATCTATATTATAGGTTAAGTTCTTATAACACTTTATTTTAATCTTACAGCTACCGTTAAGATGCTTAAGCCCGAGGTTAATTGCTTTATGTATAGTGACCCTACTAGGCCAGTTAACAAGCCTAGAGGATAGTATTACATGCTATAATTTAGGAGTGTTTACTAAGGAGAGATTCCATTAATAGAATAACATCTTATGGCTATAGTTGAGCTAGGACGCGCTAAAAAAGTAGACAATAAGAGGGTTAACAAAGTGCCTTAGTATGCCTATATTAGCATGTTTAATAGCATGCTAAATAGTTAAAAATAGCTTAACCTTCTAAAGCATACGACATATTGTCCGGAATTTAATATCGTTATACGGTTGCTTATTAGAGCTGTTGCTATTCTACACATCTAATATAAAGGTGGCTAGATGGACGTCTTTAATAAGTTCCAAAAATTGATCTAGTGTAAGAGAACTAATAGCGTTGGTAATATAGTCCATTCGCTTAAAGAAGTCTCTGCTAGAGGCAATAAGGTAGCCCTTACGTCGCATTACTGCATAGAATAATGCAACTATACGTGCCGTAAAGCCCTGCGCAACAATTGGTTCTATTAGGTAATATTTAGCGTTCTTTTAACTACACTAACTGTGACCCTATATAGTAGTATCAGCTTATAAGCAATGATAAGCCTCCTCTTTAGAAATAATAGGTGCCTAATACGTACGGACAATAGTATTTAGTAAGTTCATCTGGATATAGAACTATATAGGTATACTAAGAAGCCAATCCTGTCGGTTATATAGTTAGTAAGCCTAGGTTTGCTCGTTTTTAACAGCCCTAATATAGATTGCCGTAAGTTAGTCTCTATAGACAAGCCAGAGTCGATTACAGAAGTCGTTATAGACAGCTCTAGCTTTGGTAGGATCTTCTAGTATATATAGACTAAGCTAGTCTAGAAATATACTTTTATAGACGCCATATATACCTTCAATAGTACCCTTGTCCTTAAATATAGCGCCAAATTGCTAGAACATAGTCTTATTTATAGAAAGGCAATGCATACTTAGCATTTTAGGATAGCGATTACTATCTCTAAATATAGTATTAACGCTATCTATATAAATTCTCTTAAGTGCATCTAATATAAGGCTTTGTATAATATTCACCCCAATCCTATTATCTTCACTAGATATACCAGGGGCATTTAGTATATCTTTAAGCCTAAATAGTATTGTTAGATCGTGTATACCTTAACATAAACCCAAAGGTAGTAGCTTAGGGCAAAGAATAATAGCCGCCGTTATTATTACCCGTATTATAGCTGTATAGCCTATAACCTCGTCACGTTTTTTGTCCTTAAAATTAATATTATTATAGACAATTACTGCCTGCTTACTAAATACTTAACACTGGAGCTGTCTCTAAGGAAGTTAGCTAATTGGCCTAGGAGTTTATAGGAGTTTATAGGAGTTAGGTATAGTACCTCTGCCTCCTTAACGACTTTAACTATTAACTAACTAGCCTAATAATAACTATAATATATTTTAAGCCCTAATAGAGTCTTAATTACTTGCTGCTTTACGCTAGAGCCTATTAAATAGATATCTAGTATTAAAGAGAGGAAGCTAGATTACTTTTTGGCCCGAGAATAACATACTATACTAGTAATAGCAAACAATCGCCTAGATAACGCATTAGACTAAGGTGTAGCATTATAACTAGCTTAGTGGGCGCGCTAATTGCTTATAAGCTTTAAAAGAATAGTATACCATATTAGAGCAACCTCTTAGATAATTCTAAAGGCTAGCTTAAAGTCTAGTGTCTTTAGGTCTATAGTATAATTAAATTAACCAAAGTAGGGCTAATAGATAAGATTATTAAGCTCTACAGCAAAAGAATCTACTGGAGAAGGACGTTGGCAGATATCCCTTATACATAGATCGTCTATAGCACGCATTAGTACATACTGTCGCTGTTATAGTTAGGCATATTGGAGGTGCTAAATTGTAACTACTTTGCCCTTTTTTGCCCTAGCCCAAGCAAGTATAAAGGTTCGAAAACTCCATTAAATACGGCAAAGTGTATTAGCCACCTATTATAGCTTAAATTGCGTAGACTGCCGTTCCCTAGAGCTTATATTATATTAACCGTAAGTAGGAGAAGGTTCGTCAAAGGAAGGCTAAAGAGCCTTAATAGCGTCGCTATTAAGCTCATTATCAAGGTAGTCTATATTGCTGTCAGAATATTCATCTGGGTGTCCGTTAGGGTGTTTGTTAGGAGGTAGAAGAGGGCTAAAAGGGGCACTAAATAAAGGACTTTGCGAATTATCAGGTAGGGGCATATATATTAGGCCGGCAACGTCTATTATTTCTTAATTGGATAGAGTAAATAAATAGCTTTTAATTAATTCCAATTGCAAATATTTTAGAGTTAATTTAGGGTATAAGATACAGCGTTATAATAAAAGAGTTATCGCCTAATAAAAAACAATAAGTTCTCATACAAAGGGCGCCCATAAGCTCTTAGACCCTTAGGGAGAAATTCTTTTTAGTGTAATCTAATTAGTCCAGGAGTTTGCAGGAGTCTATAGGACTAGGGTAAGGTAATCTTATTAGCTCAGGAGTTTGCAGGACTCCACAAGCGCAGCACTAGCCCTTAGCGCTACGCCGTGGCGCAATTTCTTCCCGGGGGTCTGATTTATGAGATAACCCACACGCGCCCGGTGGGACCCAAATTGACACCTCTGCTTCGCATCCAAGGGCCTGCAATTGTAGAGTGTCATGGTGGTCAGTCCATTAACCCTATAACCGGCTCTACAATTGCCAATCGCGTCGGTAGATCTACTGTAGAGAGCCCTCAGTATTTGAGCGAAATACTGGCTTGCACTTTGATTTTCGCGAAGCGGGCGCAAACAAATCAAACACACGTGATATTCTAACTTAATGAGGAAGCGTCTAAACTAAATGAGGTAGGGAGTGTATGTGTATTAATTGGGGGGTGTATGCGTATCGTTTAGGGGGTGTATGATTAGCAGTGGCCTTATTTTAAGCCTATATGTAGCCCTAGGCCTTACGTGGGTGGCTTTAACAATTTCGCTAAAGAAGTACTCTTGCAAGGTGCATTCTGCGATTGATAAGGAGTGATCTCCAAGCTCTTATCCTATCCGATACAAGCACAACCCCGCCAAGGTGAAACAAGCGGGCCAGCTAATTACGAGGCTGCAGGGCTGCAGACTTCGTCCGAAGCTATCCCTTAACCCGTCAAGGCCCTTAGCGTAAGTGGTCCGTGCGGAAAAGCTTTCGTATTTCTAAGAACGGCTGCTTGATTCGGCCGATTTAATTGGTAGGCTCTTATCGATACCGTAAGGACCAATTTTGACGGGTTAAGGGATAGCCTACCGGGAAATCTCGCGAGCGAATCCAAGTCATCCACTGGTTGAAGCTTGAACAAGGGATCGCATTCTTCGGTCTTCGGCCGCACCTGTTCTTCTCCGTCCAGACACCAGTTTATTCCAATTGCCCTCTCTTCGTGTTTATATATCTACTTGCTAAACAACCGCATCCCTCAAGCTCTTGAGATTTCGCTGAGCCTCTAAAATAACAATCTTTTCTATTCAATACTCTGGGTAATTTGCATAATGGCAGATGCGCCTGAAGTCGTTCCCCCCCCAACCGAGATCGAAGAGTCTATGAGCCCACCTTATACGCATAATAACAGCTCTACACCTTCGTCGGACAGAAAGCTTCCCTTTTCAGATAAAAAAGGGTATTCGTCTGAAGCAGAATCGCCTAAACCAGATAGGTCGACGCCAAAATTCCCCGTTGAAGAGCAAGACAGGACGACGCCGAAATATGTCCTAGAAGAGGATTCACGAGGCTACGGGGACTCGATATCGCAATTTAGTCCTCCCCAAGACTATAATACCTGTAGGAGCATCGAGCCTGGCCCACCGGAGGAGTACCAACACGCGCGGACTCAAAGCGCGAATCATGACGGAGAGGATTGGCAGATCGGTTTCTGGGATTGTTGTAGTACAGGAAGTCTATGTGGGTGTTAGTAAGAACAGGTTGTTGGATGTTTGCTAATATGTTGATTTCGTAGGCTTGGAAGCAGCGGCATGTCCCTGCATCCTCGCAGGCCGCCGTCACCTTCGCATAAAGAATGTTGGTAGGGGGGGCTACTTGGGGCAGTCTCTTTGAGCTCAGCGACATGCACGTGACGTGTCACGTGACAGCGCGCGGGCCATCTTGTAGATACCTTCTCAGGGCCTTCGAGCCCCTGAGATTCTTCCTCATAGAGTATCATATATGTCATTTCCAACAGCCTGCTCAGCGTTTGACAAAGAATACTAAATCCACCGAGTTCACAAGCACAAATGGCTACGTTAGTCCCTCATTGCCCTCTCTGAACCCTCCATCATACCACTCCCTAGCTAACAGGTTCTGCACAAACCACAGTGCTTCGGTTGCTTCTTGTTCACCATTCCATTAATACCCTGCTACTGGGTCTTTACTATGTCTACACGCCGCGAAATCCGCTATAAGTACGGCATACGTGGCTCGAATCGCGGGGATTGCATGCGCTCGGCGTGCTGTCCGTATTGCGCGCTTGTGCAAGAAGAAAGAGAAATTTTATTGCGAGAGGAACAGAAAAGTAATGCGGCTGTAGGAGGTGATGGTGGATATGGATAGAGAAACGATGCGATGGTATACCAGCCAGGCTAATGAACTCTGGAGCGCCATCGCGTTTTATAGCCCATTGTGGCATCCGCACCGGCGGTCACAGAAAATTAAGGAAGAGACTTAAGGCGACTATTTCGCACAGTGGTGAAATTCGTCCTCGGTTATCGATAATGCCCTCGCTAATATGCTAGTCACCATTGTGCGTATGCATGGATCACTTGGTAGAATGACACTACGAAAGGAACAGCGCGAATTTTGGAGAGAAACCTTGTATTTTAAATATCAGGCCTTGATTTCACAGTTAAGCTGGTTGGAGGAATCAGTAATTGTCGCTTGCAGTAGAACTGTGGTGATGTTCTAGACTACTTTTTTTTCTTTTGTTCTCAACACTTTCATGTGCTTCTGGGAAGCAGAAGCGTGTTCTGACGACTTATCAAGATCAATAAGGCAAGAAATATCATTCAATATCATTCTCGTGGAACCCGAACCTTTCCCGGTCCTAGCCCTAACTCCAGAATAATGCAATGCGATGCAGCATTCAAATGCCATAGGCGGCCCAATGCGGTAGAACACAATCCAACTCGTTCTCTCATGTTGCAAAATGAAGCACCAGGCTAACAATAACAGCCTAACAAATTTAACTACCTCAGTATAAGGGCAGCGCCCCTCCTACTCTGCCTCCTCATTTGTTCGAGCTTCTTCACAAGGGAATCGTGCAACTTTTTATTCCCTGCCCACTCCTGTTGCTGTTTCCTCATTCGCACACTAGCAATTACCATCCATCCTACAGTACGGAGTGAGGGTTTCTTCTCTCGGATCGAGATGTCGGGTGTTATTCCCATTTCCTCGATGAGTTTTAAATCTGCCTTATTGCTGTACAAAGAATAGTGTTAGTAAATATTCTGAAGTTCAAATGTCGAATTTGGATCAAAAGGTGTTGAGAGCGTACGCCCTTACCATTGCCCATAAACTTCAATCATCATTAAAAAGAACCTCTTCTGGTAGCTCAGGGCCTCCCTAAATCCTTCTTCTCTCAAGCATTTTGCCCTCAGAAACTGAATTTGTTTTGCAAGGCCTCTCAGCTCGCTCGCATGCTTCTTCTCTTTTTCCATGATGCCTTGCTTCAGGTCTATCACTTCCTCAGTGTTGTTATTCGAGGTGACTTGCAGCTGCTTCTGAGCGGATTCAAGGGAGAGCTGAGCAGCGCGGAGTTTGCGCTCTTTTTCGCGTATTAGAGATTTCGATTCGGCGGCAATTGCAGAAAGGCGTTGGTCGCGCTCAGAAACCTGAAACTGAAGCTCTTCTACATCCAACGTTGCACTCCTCAGGCGTTCGTGGAGTTCGCGGAGATCATTGGATTGACGCCTAGTTTGTTCTCTCTCTTTGCTACTGGCTTCCTGCTTAAGTTTGGACGCATATGCTTCAATCTCTCCATCCTTCTCCGAGATCTGTAACTGCAGATGCTCAACCTCAGCTTCCGCGGCGCGGAGCTTGATCTCCTGTTCTCGAACCTCCTGGCGAAGTCTCCTTTCGGTATCGGCTAGTTTCTTCTCTTTCTCCTCAACCTGTAATTGCAGCTCTTCGGCTTCCAGCTTCGCGGCTTTTAGCAAATCGTGCAGGTCCTTCCTTTCCTGCGCAATTGTGGCGTCGTTGTTGGCAGCCTTCCGTGCATCCTGAAGATCCTTATTGAGCTTCTCTATGCGAGAGGTTAATGAATCTCGGTCTTGGTCTGCCACGTTTAGGTCCTTTTCTAGGTTTTCGATTTGCGATTGCAACTTCGCCTTTTCGCGCTCCGCAGTGCGAAGGTCCTTCTCCAATGGCTCGATCTTGGCCTGCAAATCATACGACCCATGGATTTCTTTTTCCAGCACTACTATCTTTGCTTGTAAGCCCTGCTTCTCTTCGTTTGCTTCCTCAAGACTGTCTTCTAAGACCTGAATCTCATCTTCAAGATCCTGCTTTGTGGAGGACAATTCCAGCTTGAGTACTTCAAGCGCAGCAAGACGCTCTTCCGCTGTGCGTTGGAGGGTCTCGAGTTGACCCTTCTGGCTGTTGACAGTTTCTCTGAGAGATTCGAGGTCATTGTCCCGCTCCCGGACGATGTTCTGCACTGCCTCAAGCTGGGAATCGGGTTCGTCAGCGTGCTGGCGGAGAGCATCAAGTTCAGAATTGCGCTCTTGAATTGTTTTACGTGCCGTTTCCAGCTCGCGTGTACGCTCATTCAGGGTTGAGTGAAGGTTTTTGAGCTTAGATAGGGCGGTTTCTTGGGCAGAGATGGTCTTTTGAGTTGCAGATAGCTCGCGGTCGCGTTCGTCAAGTGTGGCACCGAGTACTTGAATTTCTTGGAGCGCACTATCACGTTCGCGAGTTGCCTTCTGCAAAGCTTCCATCTCACGCTCTTTGGAAGACATTGTTTTGCGGATCTGTTGGATTTCTTGAAGAGCGGAATCGCGTTCCTGTCTAGTATTCTCCAGAGTCTCCAATTCACGCTCCTTGATGGTGATAGTTCTGCGAAGTTGCTGGGTTTCGTCTTCCCGCACGCTTTCGTCCGCTCTGAGACGTTTCATTTCTTCAGTGGACTGTTTTAACTGCCCACGGCAGTCCTCCAGTTCATCTTCAGCAGCTTCTGCTGCATCAAGTCGTGATCTAAGAGTCTCCAGTTCGTTATCTTTCTCGCGTGTGACTTGAAGAACCTGCTGCCGTGCCTCTTGCGCTGCTTGCTGGGCAAGCTGGACTTGGTTGTCACCCTGAGATTCCGTAAGTCTCAGCCTATCTGTAAGAGCGTCAAGCTCGCCCTGCTTCTCCCGTTCTACAGATTGGACTTGTCGTTGCAGGGCCTTTATATCCATATCCTTTTCTCGTTCGAAAGATCGAAGGCGGTCTTCTAGGGTTTCGATTTCCTGCTTCTTTTCGAGCTCGGTTTTCTGAAGTCTTTTTTCTAGGTCATGCAGCTCTAATTCTTTCTGCTCTTCTGCCGAATCAACCTTTCCTTGCAGAGCGTCAATCTCAGCATCCTTCTCTTGCATTAGCCTCCGCAACTGATTCTGGAGATCCTCGATCTGATCAGCTTGTTCGGCGATCAACCGCTCTTTCTCTTCGAGATCCGCATCTTGATCCCCTTCCGTAGATTGTAGTTTGGTTTGTAAAGCTTCCAATTCATCTTCTTTTGTGTCTAGAAGCCTATCCTTCTCTCGCAGCTCAGCTTCCATGTCATCAACATCCCCTCGTAGCCTTTCCAGTTCGTCTTCATCTGTGTCTGCGGCATCCAGTTTCTGCCGTAATTCTTCTAGTTCGGCGCCTCTCTCCTCTGCTATCTGGCGCAGCTCATCCATCTCCTCCCGCATACCCTCATCAGCGTGTCTGCGCTTGACCTTCTCTGCATATTCCTGAAGCTGCCGCCTGTACTGCTCGAGCTCTTGTTCGGCGTGTTTGAGAGACTTCTGATACTTGTGGAGGTCCCGCGTCATAGTGACCTTGTCGATTTTGAGGTCGGTATTCTCTCTCAATGCCTGTTGATTGAATTCGCTTCCGCTTTTCTTCAGATTCTGTTCGAGGAAGTGGATCTTGAGCTTTAGGCCGAAGTTCTCTTTGTCGATTTGTTCGAGCCGCTGTATACAACCTGTCAGTAAAAAAAGAAAGTTCAATTGTGGCGTTGTCTATAACTCACGGCCTCCTGCTCTCGCAGCGTAAGCATGTTCCCCCCATCCAGAGCACCCTCTCCATCTCTTCGTGGGAGCGCCAACGGCGTCGACATGGCACTGCTACTCACGACCGGCGGGACTGGTGTTGCATCCACACCCGAATCGCCCATTGAACTCGAATTCACCGCGTCATACACACTCGCCTCCGGCAGCGCAGGACTGTTGTCAAATTTGTAGCCCGGCTTCAACGCGGCGGGCGTCATAGGTTTGCCATTCGCATTGAACTTGGGTTGGCTAGTCGCGTAGCCACTTTCCTGCACGCCAATATGCTGTCGAGCTCGGTTCCGTGCTGCGCTCTTTAGCAGTGGCGTGAACTCATTCTTTGCGGCCGGTTGACGCAGCGCAGCAAGTGCGTGTCGCGCAGAGGGTGTTCGGAGAGGCTGTGGTCTATTTCCTCGTATTTGATCGAGAAGGTCGTGTGAGCCGCCTTTCGAGGGCGAGTGGAAGGTAGGTTCAATGCTGAAGTCAATGTCGGCCTGCGTGATGCTGGCTTGGTCGACTTCGGTCCGCGGGGTATCAAGGTAAGGGACAACCATTTCAATGGTTAGTAGAGGGCGTTACTATCCAGGATGCATGAGTAAAAGAACGGAGCGATTAGAGCGACTAGTGTCGAACTGCTGTTGTGTTAGTTTTATAATGGGCGAAAGTGGAGGACGTGTTGACGATGGGTGTAAACAAAAGATTACAGGGTTCTAGGATTGGCGGTTGACGCTAGGATGAGAGCGGGTGTAGCGTGAAAATGACGCTGCCAAGCTTTCACCACTACGTTATTGGAACATGGCGAAGTCCTAGCGAATATTCATCTTTCAGATAAATGAAGTCAGAGGGCCCATTTCCGGGTTATGCCAAAAAAAAGTGCCGTTGGAAAGTCACTCTCACTTCCGGATACTAAAATTTTGATTTCTTTCTCATTCAAGCAATAGTTACCTGTTTAACTAAACCATGTCCAACGATGACTTCAAATGGTTTGGGGAGGGCTTCGAGGGGTTCCCAAAGCGTCTACCAGATGACTGTGTTGAGTATATTATTTACATTATTGGCTTTGATCTCTCCGATACTCAAACGCGGGAGCGTCTGCAAAGTGTACAGAGAGCGGCATTAGAGTCAGAAAAGGCCCTGTTGAAAGAATACATATGGCAGCGTGATAGCTTTAGTCTTGAGCTTGTGCGTGGGGAAGGTTAGCTTCTATTTTCTTCGCATTTTATGGATACTGAAGTAATACATAGTGCAAGACAATGGTTAATGACTCGCGTAGGCACCTGGCTCCTCCGCGGTCGCACCAACTATGGAGACTCCGTGGCTGACGAATGGTTGATTGTGTATCTTCTCCGCGAACTTAGCGGGAAGTTTCCTGACGCTTGGATCCGGGTATATGATACTGATGGTGAATTCCTGCTTATCGAGGCCGCAAATTCACTGCCCAAATGGTTGAACCCAGAAGTAGCGGAAAATAGAGTGAGCTGGTCTTTACATCTCAAGAAACTTAAATCCTGATTAACAAATTTGAAAGCTCTAGCTAATTCACCTTTAGATCTGGATTAATAACTCCAAACTCTTTGTAATCCCTATTACCGCTTCATCTACTCCCAAACATCTCACCCTTACAGAGTCACTCGCTTTCATCTCTACTTCCCAGCCCACTCCCCTAAATATTCCTAGTCTCGAGTCCGAAGCATTCCACCGTCTACTCTCTTATCCTGACGCTGTCCCCCAAACTCTTCATCATAGCCTTATCCCAGTTCCTCGTAAATTGGCTACAATTCTACATGCCAACCCTGCATACATCGCACCTGCCGTAGAGGCATTCTACTTACGAGACCCTATCGCGCTTCGCTCACTCCAACCCAAAGATAAAAAAGACAGTTTGCGATTTCCTCCAGAAGATTTCGTAAACATGCGCGTGCGCTTCACGAAAGTTCTCTTCGCGCAGCTTAGAAGTCAAGAATGGGTCCCACCCGGTGTATGGGGCGATGCACTGGCTTCACTGCTAGCAAAAGCCGAGGAAATTCATGCAGCAGGGAAAGCGGAGATGGGAATCAAGCTTACTGCGGGATTTGAGATGCTTGTTAAGGATAGGCAGCATAGAAATACAAGAGCGGTACGAGAAATCTTGCTTTTGCTTGAAGATGTTGAAACCGGAGACGAGCCTCTACCAGTGAATAAAGAGATCGAAGATTGGGGAACAGAGGATGACGATGAGGGATGGTTGGATATCAATTTCGAGGATTTCGAGCGTGAATTGGCTGGGAAGGCTTCGAAGAATACAGATATCAAAGGCGATGCGGAAAAGGGGGAGGATGAGAGGAAGACTACAGGTTTTGGAGATAAAGCCGCTCAAGAAAATCTGCGGAAGATGGTCGAGCGATTCGAAACTTTCCTAAACGACGATGAAGCAGGGATCGAGGGCGCGGTGGGGCTTGATGACATGGACATCGACAATGGTGACGAGGAAGATGCGGAAGATGGCAGTGATGAAAGCGAAGATGATGAAGAAATTGAGTTCAATGAAAAGGAATTTGCGAGAATGATGCGCGAAATGATGGGAATGCCGTCGGCAGAGGACGACGCTACGTTAGCTGAAGAAGCTCGAGCGCTTGCTAGGGTCCAAGAACTGGATTCATATGATGGATCAGATGGCGGAAATGAGCACGAGGAGATTCGGAAGGTGATGGAAAGGATAGAAGCTGAACTGAATGAGTCAGGAGCTTTAAATCTGAATCCTACGCCAAGGAAGATTGCTGCGCCTAAGAATGTAATCAAAGGGAAGGGTAAGCAAAAGGTTGTTGAGCCTGAAAATATTGGCAGGGGGAGTTCGGATGAGGAAGAGGAAATTGATATCGATTTCAATCTTGCGAAGAACCTTTTGGAGAGTTTGAAGGGGCAAGGTGGTATGGCGGGCCCAACGGGAAATCTGATGGGTTTGATGGGTGTACACTTACCGCCGGACGAGGAAGAGAAGGGAGAGAGTGCAAAATAACAATTTATCGTTCCCAAAAACTATAGCGTAGCGCATATAGCGAGCAGTCCCGTAATAGTTTACTATAGTACTCCTATAAGGCCTTATAATATAATTACTACTTAAGTTATAGTAGATAGATTAATAAAATAGTACCTAGGGAAATAACTATACCGCCTTTAGGCCTAGGCTTAGGTAACAACACTAGTATATAAGATACTAACTTATAAGTAGTTACTATAGGTTAATTTAAAGAGATAGTAGACCGTATAAATAGTAATTAAGTAGTATTTAATAATAAACCTAATAAAATAAGAATATAATAAATTAAGATACTATTAATAAAAAAGTATACTAGTAAAAAGAATAATCTAAAAGGATTTCTTATATAAATAAAGCTAAAGCTATAGTATAAAGGAAGTAGAGTACTAATACTAGTAAACATAGTCGCGTATATAGAATTATTCCTAGTAAAAAAGGCACTTAAGTAGTTTAAACCATATTATATAGAGTTTTAGAAGAATAAAATAATAATAACTGACGTAGAAGTTTGGCATAGATTTATAAACTAGAATAATGTAGTTCCCTAGTAAGCTAGCCACCCTAGCGAGCTGGCCACCTCAAAAACTCACCAAAAATTAGAGATTTTATACTTTAATATCGCAACAACCACTTAATAATAAATTCTAATAATTTAGATTTAGACTTTTATATACGCTCTGTAGCTTCTATTAAAGTTATATAGTAATTAGTTAAGTAGTTTTTAAGATATAGTAATTTAGCTTTATTTTGGCCCCTAAATTATAGTATCTTAAATACCACTTAACTAATTATTATATAACTTTAATAGAAGCTATAAAGCGTATATAAAAGTCTAAATCTAAATTATTAGAATTTATTATTAAGTGGTTGTTAAGATATTAAAGTATGAAATCTCTAATTTTTGGTAAGTTTTTAAGGTGGCTAGCTCGCTAGGATGGCTAGCTTACTAGGGAACTACGTTATCTTTATAATAAGGCTTATATAATAAGGGTTAGTAATAGAGTATAGTTCTAGATACTAGTAATATAAACTAACTAAAATAATAAGGCACTTATAGCGCAGTATTACTAGGGACTAAAGTTAAAAGTTTAAAATGCCTTAATCTTTATAGAAGGCCTAGATTATAAGGGGACTTTATAAATAGAGAGCTATAAGACACAATTATAGGAATAGAATAGATTATAGAGGAGATAAAATTTTAAGAAGGTAAGGCCTTTAGGATTAAAGAGACTATATATTATAGGTATATGCCTTTAGTATATAACTAACAGCTATTTAAAGGGCATTTATATAAGGACGCGAAAAGGCTTTAAGGAAGATTTAAAGAAATAATATAAATGTTATTTACATTTAAGGGTATATATACACGTTGTTTTTAACGGACTTTGGTAGAATTTAATTAATTTAGCAAAACTTAGCAGAAGTCGATTAAGCTAGTAGAATTTAGTAAAATTTAGTTAAAGCGTTGGAATTTATCTATTAAGTGTTTTACTAAGACATTCCTACTATAACTAGGCTAGTCCCGTTATAGTACCCCCCCTTTAGCTAAAGGTCTAAAATAATTTAATTTAGTTAAAAATTAATATTAATATTATATTTTATATTTTATATTAGGTAGCGGTATAGAGTTTTACTAGTTCTAATTGTTAAATAGACTAATTAGGATTTTCTATCCCTAAAATAGAAAATTACTATTAGCTTAGTTAAGGCAGTAGGCAGAACTAATATCTTTATAGTAGGTCTTAGTAAGTGTTACGGGACTCACTCGTTCTCACGTCTCTGCGCGTTTTGACGTTCTTGACCCGTGCTCACGTTCGTCCCGAGACACCTACGCACGTTCCCCTATAACTCCTATTTATACCCGTACCTGGCACACAAAGACTCTTCTTCTTCATCCAATGTCTTTGTATTAACCACGCATAGTTACGTATACATAGCCTTCTTAATTACTACCTCGTTTAGTATATTGTATCCCGGTTCGTGCCTACTCCGTAACAGTAAGGCAAATCTAACCAATTAGATAACTTTAACCGTTGGTTAAAGTTTCTTAATATCTTATATCTTATATAACCGTATTATAGACATTATAATATATTTTAAGTTCTTTTTAATTTTAAGCTTCCTGCCATTATATTTCGTATATTTATATTAGGTAGTAGTTATTTGCCTTTATATTATATCTATTTAGCTAAAGTAGGCCGTAAAGGATGGTCCTTATAGAATTCTTTTACTAAAAAAGGCATGTTAGCCTTAATCCAGTTATAGGTCTTTTAGGTTTATATTTTATATCCTTCCTACTTAATAAGAAGTTTAAATCGTCTAAATCATTTTTTTTATTATATATTATTAATTAAGTTAATAAAGTAAGAACCGTTACCATTATTAATAATTATAAAAAGTATTGGCGGCACTTTATAAGTTATAGGTTTACCCTTTAACGGTTACAGTAAGCTTATATAAAACATTAAATTTATTTTTATTTTAGTTAGTAGTTTAAGCTTATAAGTATATAGGCTTAATTTTTTCTTAATTTAGTATAGGCCCGTAAACTTCTAATTAAGTTTCTTTAAGGGCCGTTAAGTCTTTAGGTTTTGTATATTTAGGTAAACTATATTACTTTCCTTAAAGTCTTACTGTAATGGAACCTTATAGCAGGAACTACGGTGGGTCCTATTATTAGGCTGGGTATATAGGTAAGAACAGTTTAACAACATAATAACAACTAGTGGAGTGGTTACCCAATAGATTAACTCTAATTGTATTCTGAGATTTACTATAAAGAGAGAACTATCTAGGTAGGGACTGTGGTCCTTTAAATACACAACTATACGCCTAAGAAATCCCTTCGCTCCGTAAGGTACGTGTGCTCTGTCTACTCTATTATAGATTACACAGATTATATAGATTATACAGATTACACTACGTGACCTCAGCTACTATTCCTTGTTATATAGTTCTACCGGATCTATTCTAAACCGTGCCTATATTAACTAACTAGCTTCCTCTAACTCTTCTCCAAGTAGTTATAATATTGTACTTAAGCTGTCTATAATACCATCTCCCTTCTCTTTATCTTTGTCCTTAAAGATTCCTAATATCTCCAAGTCGTCTACTAGAGGTGTGATGTCCGTTTAATTAATCTGGTTAATATCCTTACTTACTATGCCTAAAGTATCCTCTTCTTCTTCTACAGCTCGCCGGTCTTGCACCGTTACTGTAATCTTATCTCTAGGTAAGATAATGCCGTCTCTATATTCTCGTTGTGTAAAAGAGGGGCTAGTCTATATTGCACTGGCGAGCCCTACTGCCCGACAACCATTCTCTTATTTGGAGTGCACTAAAGCGAATATTCAATCGTCCTACAACGTTCGCTCTATTTCTAACACTAAATATACGTGTCCTATAACTCTTAACAGTCTTCTAGTTCCTTAAGTAACCTGTTATAGGGTCTTGTGTTTAATCTGCCGCTAAGAAACTCAATAGTAAGCTCTCCGCTGCCTTGGCTAAGCTAGAATATTCTTAAGACGCGGAACAGAAGGCCCTTAATGCTTAGATTACAGCGTCTGCCTAGTTACTTCGTCTTAAGAAAGTTCGTGAGAAGGTCCGTTCTAAGGAGTGGAAACTTGTTTAGTAGGGTCTTAACAAGCTAGGTAATAAGAGGGTAGAGTTTCCTCCTACAAGGGAAATAACTCTAAGTAGCTCAGCAATTGCTCCTTTTAGGTCCCTCTTAGGTAACTTGTCCTTTAGCAATCTCTTTTTAATGCTCCCTAACCTACTCTCTTCTAATACTCCTTTACCTTTCCTATAGCATTCTTTAGGTTGCTTAGTGGTTTCTAAGTAGTCTTACTATAGCCTATTTACTTTACTTTATACCACATTTTGTTATCTATATCCTTGTAACTAATGATTTTTAAAACTTACCACTTATCTTCCTCTTGCCCTCTGTATATGTCTGCCTTATAAACTAGTGGCTTAACATTCCCGTATGCTAGCTCTAGCATTGCGACATGCTGTATAGGGTAGATTTTTATTTTGGCTAGTAGGTTTAACTTATACGTAACTAATAAAATTCTCTACTTAATTTTAAAAGGTCCTAGTCTAATATAGTCTAACTTTTTGCTTAGTTGTTAACTCTTGAAATTTTTATATAGTAGCTATACTTTATCTCCCTTCTTAAGATCTAGTCCCTTAGATCTCTTAGCATTATAGTACCTTTTTATCCTTTACTGTACTAGTTTGGCTGTTTCTGTAAGGTCTATATAAAGATTTATTAACATCTCTATTCTTTGTTTAGCTATGCTACTCGTTTTCTTTACTTAACGTAGCGATAACGATGTTCTTAGCTCGTATCCGTAGTTTGCCTTAAATGGTGATGTTCCTATTCCTTCTTATAGTGTTGCATTATACGCAAACTATATAACTGGTAATAACGATACCCAATTGTTCTATATATAATTAATATAATGCCTTAGATACTGTTCTAGTGTCTAGTTCAGCCTTTCTATCTATCCATCCGTCTGCGGATAATATGCTATAGAGGTTGCTGCGCAAACTCCTTATTCTGCCAGAAACACTTCCTAAAATGCTGCTATGAATTTTGGATCTCTGTCCGATACGATCTTGTTTAGTACTCTATGTCTTGTAAATACTTCCCTTATATGGATTCTAGCGACATCTTCTACTAATATCTCTTTAGTGCATGCTATAAAGTATCCCCACTTTATAAGCTTATCCACTATTACTAAAATCGCGTTATAATCTTGTTCTATAATAGGATCTCTTAACTTTGGTAACTTAATAATAAAGTCCTATAATATAACCTCCTATGGTTTTTCTAGTGTTTTAATAGGCTATAGCCCTCTATACGGCTTATGCCTTATTAGTTTGTTTCTTTAGCAATTTAGGCACTCTTTTATAACTTATCTCGCTAACCCCTAGATTCCTTAAATAATGTACTCCTCTTAAAGTCTTAATACTAAGCCTATAGCTCCGTTGTGTCCTTATATTATTCCTTTATAAAACTTTTTTACAAACTCCTCTGTAATTGACCCTAGAACATAAGTAGCTTCTCTATTTTTGTATTACTCTAAGTCTAGATCCTCTACTTACGCTTCTTAGATCTTCTATAACCAATTACTCTCTAGTAACTTATAGACCTATCTTTCTCTAGTTACTGCGACCTTTGGATAATTGTACCTGATTAATCTATCTATATCTTTTCGCAATAATGCTCCTAATGGCTTGTCGTTGTTCTATAGTTTAGCTTTTCTACTTAGAGCGTCTGCTCATGCGTTATCTGTACCTTTGGTATACTAAATTTTAAAATAGTACTCCGTAAGCATTTCCGCCTATCTAACTTATCTTTAGTTGAGTTCCTTTGTCGTTAGGAATCCTATAAGGTTCTTATAGTCTGTCTTAACTATAAATAGTTTCTCTATACCTTGTAAGAATGCTCTCTATTCCTTAAGTGCTGTAACTATACCTAATAACTCCTTATTCTATCTATCGCAGTTACGTGAGGGGATATTTTGATTTTAACCGTATGATTGGGAGGCGCAGGGCTATAAGGTCACTTTAGGGCTAGTTCTTAGCGGTTTTGCTAGTACCTAGCACTTAAATCTGCTAAGGATTTGCCCTAAAGCGACCAGATGTCCCCGACCGCAAGCCTATGGCTGCAAAACTATCTAACTGTGGTAGTTGCACTAAAGCGGGTTCTTAGCGGTTTAGCTAGTTCCTAGCACCTGCTAAAGAATTGCCTAAAGGCGCTAACTACCTGTGATGCATACTGAGTGCAAGGGATGGCGGGTGGGAAAAGCGAAATAGCCACGTAGTGACTGCGTTCGATATTCGCGAATATTGCAGGAGGTCTCAGCATTGTGCGTTGCTGAGGTAGACACTGCCAAGCAATATATAGACGCTAGTATCTATCTATCGCAGTTACGTAAGGGGATATTTTGATTTTAACCGTATGATTGGGAGGCGCAGGGCTATAAGGTCACTTTAGGGCTAGTTCTTAGCGGTTTTGCTAGTACCTAGCACTTAAATCTGTTAAGGATTTGCCCTAAAGCGACCAGATGTTCCCAAGCGAAGCTCCTGCGCCAAAAAAAAAAGAAAGACATTACCGCATTCTGCCATATTCTGCAGACCCTGACTTATAAGTCAACCAATTAGGATTTTCCATGCCCGGCATAAAAAATCGCTATTGGCTCGCTTACTACTAGCGCCTTGGCGGCCCTTTTAATATCTTAACCTGCTGCCTAGTGATCCTTACGCTAAGAGCGGTATACCACGCTGGAAGTGAGAGTTAAGGCGACGGAGGTTAGTAGTCTTAGTCTTAATATATAGGCGAAAGGCTTCTGATGACCACCGACCTAGTTGCTGAATTTGCTAATGTAAACACCCTGAATCTTCAGCGAACTGGGCAGCGCCCCGGCGGAAGAAGTAGTTTGAGTAGCTACTTAGGTTAATTCCAGCGGCTATTAAACGGGAGGAAAGGATCTTGCGAACCCCTAGAGAGGCGAAGGGTTTACCATCTAGACTAAATAAGGGGGAGTTAAGGGGTTAAGGGTCCCTATTAAACAGCTTTATTATAGCAGTGACTGGGTATAATAGGCCGCCTACCACCGTGATGGCAATATTAACGCCCTAGTATTGCTTATTAGCTTTACTCTATTTAAGTTGGAATATCATCCTACTAGGCGTAAAGGTAATATCGCGTTGGGTAGCCTTTCTTGTTAGGAAGGTTGTTTGGTTCTTAAGCTCTACTATAGTGTATGTAATCTCGCCTATCCGTAGAAATCCAGTAAATGCGAGGGTAAATGTGGCATTAGTGTTAATATCCAGTAGTAATGGGCCGTGTGTCACTACCTGGGCTAGAATATCTCTAGTAATGGGCTGCTTGTCCTTCTTTACCAAGGGAGAGATAGCGGCTGCTCTGGCGAGTAATTGGTATACTATAGGATCCTTAAATACCGCGATTAAGATGCTGTAATCCACATAACGTGAGCGAATTGCGGAGATATAGGCTTGTAAGGTTTCGGCCTTAAGCCTGCCTATCTATGGCTAGGAGGTACCGAACGCGCGGCAGGTAATCCATTCGCCTAGTTTACGCGGCTTAGCTAGGTAGGGAGAGACTCCTTTAAGTGCATAGTATAACTCCCAGCTGTTAACTGCTAAGGAATAGTTCCTATGGGTTGCTGGTATAAGGCTATGCTAGAAAAGGAGCGCGTAAAGATTAAATGGCGCGTTAATATTATCCTTAAAGTTTATAGGTGGTTATAAGTAGTCTATTAGGTTTACGGCACCTAGTTAAAACTTGTTAGCTTTAGTAGTAGTAAATTAAGGGCCTAGTATAGGCAGAACTAATAGATAGTTGTAGCCTGGAATTAAGATAGTGTATTAGCTAGGCCATTTAAATTACCTAGGATCCACTTCGCGGATATTGTGATATTGTGAGCTATAGTAGCTAGCATAATCTTATAGAGCGATTTATTTGCTACGCTACGGATAACAGTCTTCTTAATACCCTGGTAAACTACTATACTATTAGTGTAAATGGATAGCGCGCTATACTGCCAGTTAGTAGACCATATATTAAATATATAAGTAATAGCATGCATCTCCTTCGGATTGATATAGTCTACTTATTAACTGGGCTTAGGCAATATACTAAATGCCTAAGATTAAGGGAGGTTGGTAGTATACTACTACTAGTTATCCTTGTGTTTAAGTTCCTTAAAGAAGTAAAAGCTGCTAAACCTGAACCGGGTAGAGATGTTAGTAAAGAGATAAATATAGGCATGCTTGACGTTATTAAAGAACAATACCCTATTACTTATAGTAAGTAGGTTAAGCCAGATATATAAGTCACTTCGCAACTCAGTGCTAAATCGCCTAGGTTTATGCTTATTTGCCAGAGTCTCTAGCTAAGTAGTAATAAAAATCTAGAGGGATCTAGAGTAAGATTAACTAAGCCTAATTATGTGGGTGTACCATATAAGGTATCCCGCAAGCCGCTAGGCTTAAAGGAACAATAATAAGCTGTATTAGAGTGCGGTAGTGACCTTCTTAATAGCACATAATTGTTTCTGTGGTAATAATTAAGTTTGTATTTATATGGTGTTAATAGTGTATCCTAGGACCTTAATAACAGTTCCTGCTATATCTTTAGAGCCATTTTAAGGGATACCTAGGGAGTTAGTGACAGAGATATAAGTCTAGGTAATAGCTGCTAAGTTGTTTGGGTTAGCAAGGATAAAGATAAAATTGTCTAGGTAGTGTTCTACCTTGTAAGGTAGTTATAAATAGAGTATCCAGTGCAGGCCTTCCGTAAAGAGGTTAAATATAAGTGGTGTAGTTTGAAGACCAAAGGATAGGCAGTATTCTTAGTAGGTAACACCTTCCCAGGAGAAGCCTATTAATGTTCTTACTCTATAGGATAGGGGGACTATATAAAACGCATCTTTAATATCTCTCTTAAGCAGCAGATATCTACGGCCTGTAGAAATAACGTAGGCCTAAATAGCGGTAACTGTAGTATATACCAGTGCTCTATATTCTTCTGGGATTGCGTTATTAACTAAAGATGCTAGTGGGAAGGAGAGATTATAAATTTAGTAGTATTCTCTATCCAATTTTGGCACTAGGCTAAGAGGTAAGACTATAATAGGCCCTATCGCAATTCTAATACGTCCTTTTGTGAGGTCTGATGCTATATTCTTAGAGATAAGGTTGGCGTTATCCTAAGAGGAGTTGTGGTTCCTACAAGATCTTAGGGTAGAAACCGATTTGGCCCCTATCTTACAGCCATAGGTTAAGATGCCTACTAAAATGGCTAGTAGATTGCCCGGGTAGTTAGATAGAAGGGAGTACCACGCTAAGATCCTTAGGGGCAATAGAGAGTAGTAGAGAGCCTCTACCTCTATAAAGGTAGGGAATAATGGTAACATATTAGGCCTAGGTCCTAGGCGTATAATTAAAGTTAATATTATAGCTAGGCTAGACCCTACTTTATAAGGTTCGCCTTGCTGTTTCTAGGCACAAGCTTTAGATAATACGGCGTAATCTTTACCATACTTTAAGCACTTATGCGGGTATTTACAAGCTATATTATTACAGCCTCTGCTATTAAACTTGCGGCAGGTGTTAAAGGTATAGGAGGTATCCAACCTAGGTCTCTTTAAGGGGGCAAAGCCGATAGTGCTAGACATTGTAAGGTATGGCGCTGTGTACTAGGCTAGTATTTGCTAGTTAGCGGGCTCTAGTTGGCTATTAGTTATTATAAAGGTATAATAGTCGAGTGCTAGATTGAGTATGCAACCTACCTAGATATACTAGGTTGATAAGGTGCGAATTATGTTTATCTAGAGGAGCATACTAGTGATAAGGTCTAGTAGGCATATATAGAGGGTGTCAGTAATAACTATATAGTTAGTAAAGCCTTTAAACCAGACGCCTTTATCTATAAATAGCTTCCTATCTGCCTTTGCCTTTCTTGTAACTAGAGTACCATTCTTAATCTATATCTTATTAGTAATCTCAGTCCGAGTAGTATGGACTTAAAGGTAGGCGAGGTTTACTAGATTAAAGGTGCCCTTAAAAATGTCTAGGTAATCCCTTTTTATAACGCCAGGAAGGCAGAGTTTAAGCAACTTTATACTAGGAGGGAGAGGCTCACTAAGGTTATTAGCTGTAGCAGCTGTTGCAGTAGCTTATAAGGCTGAAGGGGCCAAGCCTGACTGTAATTGAGCCATTTGAGCCTGGTGGTATTTGTGTTAGTGAGCCTCCTCCGCTAGGTGGGCTTTGCGCTCTTCTTTATACTTCTGGATCTCTTTTTTATCTTAAGCTTGTTCCCTTTGCTCTCTAGCAATTTTATAATCTTCTACGGCAGCGGCGTGTATATTGGCTTTGGACGGCATTATAGGACTAATAGAGGAGGGTGTAACGGTTATAGACAATAGTGTAGTTAAGGTAGGTTGTCTGGATAGGTTTATTTGTTGGGATTGTGCACGCGTACGGATATCCCAGTTGGTTATAAGCGGTAATAGCGTTATAAAATAATTCTTGAACGAATAAATAATGAATATTAATGAGTTTTAATGGTATTGAAAAGCGAAATAGCCACGTAGTGACTGTGTTCGATATTCGCGAATATTGTAGGAGGTCTTAGCATTGTGCATTACTGAGGTAGACACTGCCAAGTAATATATAGACGCTAGTATATATATATTATAGTTTAATTCTGGTAGTGTTATCTTCCAACTATAGTACGCTACTGGATACTATGTGTCCTAGTGCTTCTATAGTAAATATGCTCCTAGTGCGAAGTCTAATATATCTGTCTTAACAACCGTGTCTAACTTTGGTTAATAGATCTTAAGAACTGGTTCCTAGGTAAATATCTTCTTAAATTCTTAGAATAGCTTTTTCTACTTACTACCCTAAACCTATAGTTCCTCTTTCTTTGTTAACCTTATAAATAGCTTAATACTTTTTAACTATTGTGCTATAAACCTCCTATAGTAGTTGCAAAACCCTAGAAATAACCTTAACTATATAACGTTCTCTGGTTCTTGCTAACTTACTATAGCTTTAACTTTCTTTAGGTCTATACTAATTTTTCCTAATTTAATAATAAATTCTACGAAATTGGTCTTCCTTATAAAGAACTCGCATTTCTTAATTGCTACTGGCATTTGTTCTTCCTATAGTCTCTTTAAGACCCATTTAATGTGTTCTTTATGTTCTTTCTTATTCTCTAAGTAGATAATAATGTCGTTAAGGTATACTATAATAAACTTATCTAGGTGTTCTCCTAATATACTATTAATTCGCTTCTGGAATGTTACTAGTATGTTTATAAGCCTAAATTATATAACTAATAGTTTGTATAGTCCTTCCTTTAACCTAAAAGCTACTTTCTATTTATTGCCTTCCTTAATCCTGATCTAATAGTATACCTACCTTAGATCTATCTTTATAAAGATTTGCGCATTGCCTATTCTATCTTGGATTTTGCTAATTAAGGGTAAAGGATACCTATCCTTCCTAGTGATACTATTCAACTATCTATAGTCTATACACATCTTAAGTTTTCCATTTTTCTTTAGGATGAATAATACTGGATATCCTGCTAATAACTGCAATGGTCTAATATATCCCTTTTATAAGTTCTCCTGGACAAACTCTTTAAATGCTACTAACTCGGTTTTAGTAAGCTTATAGATTAGAAAGAACTTTAGACTTATTCCTTCTTCTAACTCTATCTTGTGGTCCTATGCTATATATTCTAATAGCTTTTCACTTTCTGGTAACCATAACCTTTTGCCATACTTGTGGTATCTCTTTAGTACATAACTTAAGCCTCGCTTAGTATTTTCGTACGTTGCTCCTACTTAGTACCATACTAGCTTAGTTTGCTGTCGTATTTTACATTATTAAGTATCTCTAATATCGACCTAACCTGTAACCTAATTAACTTTTAGATTGTATTCCTGTAACTAAAGCATTCCTAGTATCGCCTTATCCTGTCCTAATGGTAGGATATTAAAAGACATTCTAACTGGTCTCCCTTTAATAGTTAACTAAATAGGTTCTGTTTTGAGATTAATAACGCCTCCTTTGTAGGCTATTTGATCTCCTGAAATTGTTATAAGTAGATATAGGTGTTCCTTTTGTTTATATAGTAACCCCATTCTTTCTATTATTGCTAGTAATATATGGTTCCTTATTACTCTACTATTTATTAACGCTTCGAACTACTAATCTTGCCACTTAACTTATAAATTTAGGTATTGTCCTTAAATTCCTTTAAGGGTCTAAGGCTCTAATACTAGTTCCCTCTGGTTTTGTATACCTCCCTTTTTCCTAACTGTTAGCTACTTAATCCTACTTATACTTAGTCCAACTTTAGCTAATACTTAGTTTATTTTTTATCCTCTATGTGCTATAGATAAGTGTTTTCTAGGCACTCCTACTACTGTTGTCTATCTAGGTATTTTTCCGTAAGGAATCTTCCTAGTTAAAGTATTAGGTCCCCTTGACTCTATACTTCTACTGGGTGCTATCTATATATATACTTAGTATCCCTAAACCGCTTTTCTTCTAGTGCCTAATATATCCTTAATGGGTACTTCCGGTTCTTGTCTTTCGGTGCTTTATGCATATTGTATATATTATCCATATAAGCTATCCATAATAGTATATAATGCGCTAAGTAACTTAGGTCTACTCTTAGCTTATCTTTACTCTTAAGTTTAAACCTCTATCTAGCCAATCTAACTGTCGGTCTTTCTTCTGCGGGTACTAAGATTTATTGTTTACTTCTTTAGTCCCTAGATCCTTCTTCTAGGTTCCTTAATATTATAATTAACGCTCCTTTAATGTAATTTATGCGCTTTTCCGTAATGGGTTAGTCTTGGACAACTTTCTTGTCCAGCTATATATAGAAATCTACCTATTTATTGTTGCTTCTTTGCCTATACTACTTTTTGTATAACTGGTTTAGTGTATATAGTTTGTCTATTAGAAAGTACCTTATTATTACTATATTATAATATCCCTTGGTATGTCTTTCTTTAAACCTAGTTGGAATCCCTAGATCCTCTTCTTATTCTAATTTATTTAACTACTTTGCTTTAGGCGTCCCTGCCTTAGGCCTATTAGTAATTCTTTGTACGGGTGCTCTATCCCTTATATGACCTGGTATAGCTAACCTCTTATCTAGCTTTTGCTCTTGCCATGTAATAATTCTGTGTCTAAACTTATTTATAGTTTCTTGTTTTCTGCGTCTTATAGCTAGATCTTTAAAGTCGTCTTACTTCCTAATCTTAGTATTGACTTTTTAATCTTTAGGTTAAACACTATATTTACCTAGAACTGTTATAGTCCTTATTCGTTCTTCGAAATTTTGGCTACCTAATAATGTCCTTACTTATTCTCCAAACTCTTGGTTCTTAAACTTGCGTCCTATACTTATTCGTTTACTACTAAACTAAGTCACTGCTCTTTCCTATTAGTTTTTGTCTATTATGGGCTCTTAAGCTGTCCTTATTATGTCTTGCAAGTCTAGAGCCTTTCTTATCTCATCTTAAGAGTCTTAGACCTATGGCCTTTTACCTTTATTAAGTAATAAGCTAGCACTAGCAGTTATCTACTTACTTAGTTTCTTCTAAACGTTACTTCTTTTATCTTATAAAGCGATGGAAATTGTATCTAATGGTGTTATAATACCCGTTACTAAACCTCGCTCTATAGTAGTTTTAGTCTCTACTTCTATTTTGACTTCTCTAAGGTCTATATACTCTTAGTAAGCTGCCTTTGTTGCCTTATCGTTAGTGAATGCTTCGCCTGTACCGAACTTATTGTCTTTAATATCCGATCTATAAGCTGGTTTATTAGTTCCTTTAAACTTAGATAATAATAGTTCCTACGGCTAATAGCTTACGCCATACTTAGCGTCCTTATAAATTTGGTATGCGTTATTATAATAAAACACAAAACTGTTAATTAAACACTCTTTTATTCCTTGTAGTGCACCGTTGTCCTTCTATACGTACGTACTGTCTGCTAGTCTTATTCCCTTTACTATATAATTACTCTAACCACCTCTATAGTCTCTGGCGAAATAACCCTGTTTTCCGCAATTTATATAAGCTCTATCTTTAAACTACTAGCTTTGCTATAGAGTCCGCCTAAATATCTTCTGCTGCTAAGATCCCTGGTTTAGCCTCTGCTTTAGGGTCCTATAATTACTAAATCCTTAACCTCTGGGTTTCTATAGTTTCTTTATCCACCTCTTAGACTCTTTAATACTGCTTAGGTCCATCAGCTCTGCGCCATTCCATCGTTTTTAACTCTATGTTAGTTATTGCGTACTCTACGCCTTATACAACTATAGAACTCTGTCTTGCCCTTTCTTAGCTTATTCCCTTTAATAGATCCTGTTATTGATCTTTATTAACTGGTCTATTAACTCCCTTAGAGTATCCGCATCTTCTATTAGGATAATTACGTCCTAGACTTTAGCCTTAAGTCCCTGTTTATACTGTGCTATAAGCGCCCTATCGTTCCACTTAACCTACGTGGCTAGTGTTTAAAACTACGTTATATACTTAATTGCTGAAGTACGCTATACTAAGTTCTAAAGTTTTCGTTCCGCTATTGTGGTTGCTTTAGGGTCTCTAAATATTTGCGTTAACCGTTTTATAAATCCGTTCTAACTTGCAAACACATACCGTACGTCTAGGTTAGTAGTTGTTATACCGTTTGCTTATATCTCTATAAGGTAAGACTTAAACCACTCTAAAGCTCTTCTTGTTAAGAATAGTCCTGCGTATACTACCTAATCTGTAGGTATTACTAACTTCGCTCCTTCTTGTATAACCTTAAAGTGCATCTGCGTAAGAAACCCTTTAAGCTTTAACTTCTCTCCTAAGAACCGTTCGATTAAAGGTAACTTGACCTTTACTACTCCAATTCCACTAATGCGTTCTTTAAGTATTCTAGTATTATCTTATAAGCGATTAACTATTTCTTATAACTAACCTTATATAACTACTTATAAGTTAGTATCTGCTATACTGGTGTCTCCTAACCCTAAGGTCGTGGCTGCTGTTGATGTTGTTGTGACTAGTACTTTAGGTGGCATGTTATTTAACCTTGTTTAATACTATAACCTTAGTAGTGAATGTGTAATAGAACCTTATAATAGGAACTACGGTGGGTCCTATTATTAGGCTAGGTATATAGGTAAGAATAGTTTAATAATATAATAATAACTAGTAGAGTGGTTGCCTAACAGATTAACTCTAATTGTATTCTAAGATTTACTATAAAGAGAGAACTATCTGGGTAGGGACTGTAATCCTTTAAATACACAACCATACGCCTAAGAAATCCCTTCGCTCTGTAAGGTACATGTGCTCCGTCTACTCTGTTATAGATTATATAGATTACATAGATTATATAGATTACACCACGTGACCTCGGCTACCATTCCTTGTCACATAGTTCCACCGGATCCATTCTGGACCATGCCCGTATTAACTAACTAGCTTCCTCCGACTCTTCTCCAAGTAGTCGTAACATCGTATTTAAGCTGTCCGTAATACTTACGCGGGAGCTCGTCCTTTATTTATATACCATTTCTATACTATTTAAGCGTATTTTAATTTACTTTATAATAGTTCCGTTAACTACTTTATTTAATTAATAAAGTTATATACGTTAATTAACTAAATCCGCTTAATTATAGGTTCTATTATATTAATTATAGGTTATAGTTTAAATCTAAGTTAGGGGTCTTATCCGTAAGTTATATAGAACGGCGTTACGCCTATTAATTCGTTTATTATATTATTTGCAGTAAATTTAGCTAAAGGTAGCTACTTTTTCTAGTCATCTTATAGGTAGGAACAGTATATTTATAAGTATTATTCTATAATCGCATTTACAATTTTAGTTTAACTATTTATCTCTAGATTAAATATAGTTAAAAGTTGTGTTTATATGCTTAATTACTTATATAGGGCTTACTAGAAGTCTAAAATAAACTGGTTTCTATAGTTAGATATTATTAAATTAGAGGCCGTCGAAAACGGACTCTGCACCTGTACGTGGTGACGGCTACAAACCTAGGTCTTTGAAGTTCAGACTCAGAGCCAACGCAGAGACGTCGCACAGCGTGCAATACGACTTCGTGGTGGTAGTTGCGAGCGTTGTGGGCGGTAGTGAAAAGTTTTTATATGGGATAGTGAGATCTCGAAAACCACTACTAATAGTACCCCTTTATGATAACAGCTACTTCTACACTGCTCTATTAGGGCACCTGTACGATCCAATATGGATGCGCAGTATTCGATAACATCCCCCAACCCCTAATTAAAAGCATCGACGACCTCACATCAACGAATGGCGACTGCGAATGAACAAGCAAATATACGGCCCCTCCTAACCCCTAGGGCAATCGCCCGCGGAGTATGTGGTTACTCGCCGTCAACTACCAAATACCTAGCAGCCTGGATTGCGACCCACGGTTCTCCTTGTCTCCTTTTAAGGAGTGGTAACCCTTGGAAAGGGCCTAGCTGGGGCCTAGGCATAAAAGATACCCAAAACACAACACAATATATCCCGCTATTAGTATTATAGTAGTTAAGACGGATGAATCCCCCTTACGCCTTCAATGGCTCTAGGGGGGGGGGAGGTATGGCGTATATAGTAATGGTCTACAGGAGATAGCATATAGGGGATAGTTAAGATATGGAATATAAAGCACATAGCACACATAGCGAGGCCTAGCTAGGACGTAGTGAACCCTAGCTTTAGATAAGCTAGAGAAGGAAGCAGTGGTTCCCATAGAGTTCAAACATTTAAGGAGGACAGGACGTAGCTATAGGCCCGCAGGGCCGCTGCTATGGACAAATATAGCAAATTAGGGGTTTTTTATCCTACTAAGGTAGCTTATAGGGTTTTTCCGTCCCCTATACAGCAGGGTTTTCTTCCTGTCAATTTACAAGTTTTCCCCCCTACGACGGCAAGTGTCTGCGTGGGCCTAGATAGGATCCGTATTAGACGTTAATTAAAGATCATATTACTACTATTATTAAATTAGAAAGTCTATATAGTTTAAAGATATACTTAATAAAATATTTAGCTACTAATATTGTATTAATTAAGTCTATAGGAATTATATGTTATATTTTTATAAAACAATTAATAACTACTATAATATTTATAAACCTATTACTGTTAGGTAGGTTAACCATAAAGTTAATTAAGATATCTTGCCATTTTTATATTGGAATTAGTAACGGATAGATTATTCCTTACTTCTTTATATAAGAGGTCTTCCTATACATGTACATTCTATATACTTAAATATATTTTCGTACGTAGTTATATATTATAGGCTAATAGTATACTTATTAAATAATCTTATAAGTATTTATATAGCTAAAATGCCCTACTATAGGGAAGTTGTATATAAATTTAAGTATCTTAAATTATAAAGGTTTGGCATTCGGAACTACTATCTTCTATTAATAGTACAATTAATTATTTTAAATTTCGAATTTAGCGAGTGTAATATCTGTGAGGTGATAGGCTCTATACTACCTAGCTATGGCACAAACCCTAAAAGGTAAGCGAGTGACTGGTAAGATACCAGTTACGGCTATATGGAATAATACATATAGGCGGGGTGACTTCGTCACCTAACAATATGCTTATATTATTATTTTCCTATTTAAATTGCTTTTATTATATTTATATTCTATTAGCTTGTTAATTTCTATTTCCCATTTATTAACTTCTAATTTATTTTTATTAAGTTCCATATTTAAAAATATGGGATATAGTTTTTTAAAACGTTTAGGGGGCAATAAAATCTATAATTAATTTATAATCCGTTTATCTAAAGCGTTTATAAATGGATTCTATAATTATTATATTAATATATTAGGCTTTTAATTAAGTTTGCACTGTTAATATATAATCTTAAAGTTAAATTATAAAAAATATTCGGCCTAATAAATTTGGCGCTGCGTTAATTGCTTTATAGTTATAAAGTACTATAGGTTCTTATAGTCTAAATATATTATTAAAATAGACTCGTCTAATTATACGCTAGGGGAAATATTATTATAATATAATAAGAATGGCGAGCTATATATAGTAGCCTTTCTCTTCTAAAAACTCGCCCCTACTAAATTAAACTATAAGATATATAATAAGGAATTCTTATAATTATTAAATACTTTAAATAATGGCGTCCTATACTTAAAGGATTATTATTTTTAATAGGAAGAGTATTAGAGTGGTTTAAACTTTACCTTACCAAGATATAAGAGTATGGAGACACCACTATTAACTAGGAAGTTAAGTGTGACGGCGCTAGGGCGCGTCACCTAGTCAGGGGTTCGCTTAGGGCTTGGCTTATGTATATAGACGTGGCCTCACCACCTTCTCTTGCTCCTCACCTTGATATCTTCGTAATATAGCATTTGTTTAAGCACATATTGCATTTATTCAAGCTTCGGTTCAGAGGCATTTGTTCGAGCTGTGAGGCATTTGTTTAAGCCGTCACATTAAGTATATATTCTTAAGTTAGCAAGGGTTCGCGAACCAACTTATATAAATATTTGGTAATTTAGAAGTAATAAAAATAGTAGAGCGAAAACTTTAAAACCTAGTATAATAAACCTTAGCAATTAAGTACACGATATAATTCTAAACGCTTGCTATATAGGTTAAGTGGAATAATAGGGCGCTTATAGTATAGTATAAATAAAGACTTAAGGTAAAAGTCTAGGACGTAATTATTCTAATAAAAAATGCGGATACCCTAAAGGAACTAATTAACTAAGTAATTAAGATTAATAATAGAATCTATTAAAGGAAATAAGTTAAGAAAGGCCAGAATAAAGTTCTATAGTTATATAAGGCGTAGAGCATATAATAATAGACGTAGAGTTATAACCTATAGAATAGTGGACTAGAGCTAATGGACCTAAGTAGTATTAAAGAATCTAAAAAGTGGAATAAGAAACTATAGAAACTTAAAGGTTAAGGATTAAGTAATTATAGGACTAAGAGGCGGAGGCTAAACCAGGGATCTTAGTAGTAGAAGACGTTTAGGCGGACTCTATAATAAGAAGAATAGTTTAAAAAAGGAGCTTATATAAATTACGGAAAATAAGGTTATTTTACTAGAGACTATAGAGGTAGTTAGAGTAACTACGCGGTAAAGGGCACTAGGTTATTAGAGTATAATAATATAAATATAAGTGTATTACGCGGGATTAAGGTATGTTTAATTAAACACTTTGCGTTTTATTATAATAACGCATACTAAATTTATAAGGACGCTAAGCATAGCGTAAGCTATTGGCTATAGGAGTTAGAGTTATAAGGACTTAAGGGAACTAAAAAGTTAGATAAAGAGTAAGATTAACTTTATAAGCTAAATTAAGATATTTTAGTAACGTGCGAATAAAGATTAGTAGAAATAATAATAGAGTTAGTATTTATTAATTAATAGTAATAAGAAAGAAAAAGCGGTTAACTAAGAATATATAAACCTTAAATATGTAATAGAAGTAGAGACTAAGACTACTATAGAGCAAGGTTTAGTAACGGGCATTATAACACCATTAAATATAGTATTTATTACTTTATAAAACGAAAGGAGTAATACCTAAAGAGGATTAAGTAAGTAGACGACTGCTAGTACTAGCTTACTACTTAATAAAGGTAAAAGGCTAAAGGCTTAAGATTCTTAGGAAGAGATAAGAAAGACCTAAGAACCTATAATGGATAATAACTAATAGAAAAGGGCAGCAGCTTAGTTTAAAGATAAATAAATAAGCACGGGATAAAGATTTCTAGGGAGCTAAGATTTTAAAGAATAAATAAGGTCTATAGAAATTTTAAATAAATATAGTGTTTAGCTTAAAGGTTAAGAAGTTAATACTACAGTTAAGAAATACAATAACATTAAGAATCTATTTATAAGACGCAATAGGATAAAAGCCATAGAGGAGTTTAGGTAATGAATTTTTATATAGTAGGAATAAAAGTTGGACTAGATGCTAACTATACTAGGTTATGCAAGGGATAAAATGCCTATATAAAAAGTTACTAATAGGCCAGGGATAGGAATGCTAAGAGTTAAATAGTTAAATAAACTGGAATAAAAAGAGGATCTAGGGATTCCTACTAGATTCGCAGAAAGATATACTAAAGGTTATAATAATGCAGTAATAAAGAGATACTTCCTTATAGACGGATTATATATACTTATAAAGCTATATTATAAGTGGTATAGATAGTAAAGAAACGATAAGTGGGAAGACTTCTGTATATAGCTAGATAAGAAAGCTATATCAGATTAAGCTATATTAGAAAGATAGATGGATTATATTAAAGGAGCCTTAATTATAATATTAAAAAACTTAGAAGAATAGGCTATAGACTAGAAAGAGATAATACAGATATTGGTACTAGTAAATAATATAGCAACGCCTAGAATAATACGGTATAGGTTTAAACTTAAGAATAAAGATAAGCTACGAGTTAACCCAAAGCATCCAGCGTATTATATATATATATAATATATATAATATATATAGAGCACTAAAAGATAAATATCGCAAGTACCTAATAAAGATGTATTAGGCACCAGATAAAAGGAGATTTAGAAATGCTAAGTATATATATACATGGCACCTAATAGAAGTTTAAAAGTTAGATAACTTAATACTTTAACTAAGAAAATTCCTTATAGAAAAATTCCTGGACGGATAATAGTGGTAAGAGTGCACTAAGAATATATATCTATAATATATTAAGGAAAAGAAATAAACCAAGTATTGGCCTAAGGAGGACTAAGTATAATTAGGATCTAGTAGCTAATAGTTAGGAAAAGGGGAGGCCTATAGAACTAGAGGGAGCTAGTAGTAGAGCCTTAGACCCTTAAAGGAATTTAAGGACAACACCTAAATTTACAAATTAAGTGGTAAGATTAGAAGTTTAAAAAGCTAGTAGATAGTAGAGTAACGTAAAACTATATATTACTAGCAGTAGTTAAAAGGATAGGGTTACTATACAGATAGAAAGAACACCTATATTTATTAATAACGATTTTAGGAGATCTAATAGCTTATAAAGAAGGCATTATTAATCTTAAAATAGGACCTATTGAGATAACCATTAGAAAAAGATAGGTTAAAATATCTTTTAATATCTTACTATTAGGGAAGAATAAAGTAATATTAAGAATACCTTAGTTACAGAAGTACAATCTAAAGATTAATTAGGTTATAGGTTAGGTTAATATTAGGGATACTTAATAACATAAGATGCGATAAACTACTAAGATGGTATAGTACTAAGCTAGAGTAATATACAAAGAGACTAAGTGAAGCTTAAGTTATACACTAAAAAGATGCCATAAGTACGGTAAAGGGCTATAGAGCCTAAAAAGTAAAAGGCTATTAAAGTATATAGTATAGGACTATAAAATAGCCTTAGAGCTAGGAATAAGTCTAAAGTCCCCCCTAATCTATAAGCTAACTAAAGAGAAGTTAAGAGCACTTAAAGAGTTTATCTAAGAAAACTTACGAAAAGAATATATTAGATCATTGCAGTTATTAGTAGGTTATCTAATACTGTTTATACAAAAAAAATAAAAAAAAACTTAGGTTATATATTAACCATAGATAGTTAAATAACATTACTAGAAAGAATAGGTATTCTTTACCCTTAATTAGCAAAATTTAAAATAGAATTAGTAATGCGCAAATCTTTATAAAGATAGATTTAAGGTAGGTATACTATTAGATTAGGATTAAAAAAGGTAATAAATAAAAGGCAGCCTTTAGGTTAAAGGAAGGACTAATTAAATTATTAGTTATATAATTTGGACTTAAATACACTAGTAACGTTTTAAAAATAAATTAATAATATATTAGGAGAATACCTTAATAAGTTTGTTATGGTATACCTTAATAATAATATTATCTATTTAATAAGCGAGAAAGAACACGGAGAATATATTAAGTGGGTCTTAGAAAGACTATAAGAAGAAAATATGCTAATAGTAATTAAGAAATGCGAGTTCTTTACAAAAAAAAACCGATTTTATTAAATTTATTATTAAACTAGGTAAGATCTATATAGATCTAAAAAAAAGTAGAAGCTATAGTAAGTTGGTAAGAACTAGAGAATATTATACAGTTAAAATTGTTTTTAGGGGCTTGCAGCTGCTATAGGAGGATTATTATATAATAGTTAAAGAATATTAAACCATTTATAAGACTTATAAAAAAAGAGGAACTATTGATATAGAGTAGTAAGTAGAAGAAGCTATTCTAGGAACTTAAGGAGTTGTTTACCCAAGATCTAATTCTTAAGATATATTAATTAAGCCTAGATATAGTTATAGAAATAGATACATTAGACTTTATATTAGGAGTATGCTTGCTATAAAAGCACCAGGACGCATAGTATCTAATAGCATACTATAGTTAAAAGATAACACTACTGGAACTAAACTACGATATCTATAATAAGGAGTTATTAGGTATATTTATAGTATTTAAGAAATAGAGAGCATTCTTATAAGGTATAGAGAAACTATTTATAGTTAAAATGGACTATAAGAACTTAACGGGGGTTCCTAATAATAAAAGAACTTAATTATAAATAAGTTAGATAGGTGGAAATACTTATAGAATACCATTTTGAAATTTAGTATACTAAGGGTACTAAAAATACAAGAGTAGACGCGCTTAGTAGGAAGGCCGAGCTATAGAATAAAGAAAAACTACTAGGGGAAATACTACGTAAAGATAAAGATAGATTAATTAGGTATAATTATTCTAAAATTATAGTAATTAAAGAAGAGAAAACCTACAAGATACTAGAGAGTATATAGTTATAAAGAATTCTAGAGGTATAATAAGAGAACCTAGGATATAATAACTATATTAATAGAAAAGCGATATACATTCCAAGATTAGTAGCAAAAGAGTTTATTAAAGAATTCTATAATGGAATAACTTAGGGACATAGTAGAGCTACAGGCTTAGTGTTAAGACTTTAAAAGGAGTATATTATTAATGGAATTTAGGGGTTAGTAAGACAAACTATAAAAGAATATCTAGATTGTTAAAGAAATAAGCTAATAAGGTATAAGCTAATAAGGTATAAGCTAATAAGATATAAGCTAATAAGGTATGAGCTAATAAGGTATAAGCTAATAAAGTATAAGCTAATAAGGTATAAGCTATATAGAGGGCTATAACCTATTAAAATACTAAAGAGACTATAGAAGGTTATATTATAGGACTTTATTATAAAGTTACTAAAGTTAAAGGATCCTATTACCGGATAAGATTATAATATAATCTTAGTAATAGTAGATAAGTTAACTAAGTAGGGCTACTTTATAGTATATATAGAAGAAATCTTAATAGAAGATATGGCTAGAATCTATATTAAAGAAGTGTTTATAAGATATAGAGCACTAATAAAGATTATATTAGACAGAGATCTAATATTTATAGCAGTATTTTAAGAGGTATTCTTAGCGGAATAAGGGGTTTGCGTAGTAAGGTTAATAGCATATTACCTATAAACAGACGGTTAAATAGAGAGACTAAACTAAACGTTGGAATAGTATTTAAGGCATTATATTAACCATACGTAGAATAGTTAGGTATTATTACTACTAGTTATATAGTTTATATATAACGTAATACTATAAAAAAGGATAAGTATATTGCCTTTTAAGGCAAACTATAGATATAAGCCAAGAATATTATTATCGCCACAGTAGGTAAAGAAAATAAATAGTAAAGTAAAGTAAAGAATGGAGAACTTAATCAATCTTTATGCACATCTTAAAGAAATAGCTAAACTAGTATAAATAAGAACAAAAAGGTACTATAATATTAAGAGATTTAAGGAACTAGATCTTAAGGAGGGAGATAAAGAATAGCTACTGTATAAAAACCTTAAGAGTTAATAACTAAGCAAGAAGTTGGACTATATTAGACTAGAACCATTTATAATTACATTAAAGATCTTAGAAGTTATATATAGACTTAACTTACTAAAGAAAATAAAGATCTACCTTATATAGTATGTTATAATACTAAAGCTAGTACATAGAAATATTAAGCTACTAGTTTATAAAGCGGACACGTATAGAGGGTAAGAAGAAAATAAATAGGAAGTTTTAAAGATTATTAGTTATAAGGATATTAATAGTAAAATATAGTATAAGGTTAAGTGGATAGGCTATAATAAAACTACCTAGGAGCTATTAAAACCCCTAAAAAATGCTATAAGAAAGGTGAAGGAGGATTAAAAGAAATTAGGTTAGGAAGAATTAAAAAAGAAAAGTTACTAAAGAATAAGTTACCTAAGGGGGACCTAAAAGAATCAACTACTAAGGTATTTGGAGTTGTTTCCCCTAGTGGACATAAATTCTTTCTTTTATCTTCTTCTATCTTATAAAGGCCCTGCTTAGTAAGATAAAGTTCTTTTAAGTAAACCTTCTTATAAACCTTTTTAAGACAGACTAGCCAAGTAAAGGCGTTTATTTAATTCTCTAGAGATTTTTATTTATAAATAGATATAGTAAGACAAATAAAGGCAGCTTCTAATTCCGCTATATAAGTATAGCGTAGTTCTTTAAGGGTAGCTAATAGCTTGCTATTAAGCTTCTTAGCAGTAAATTAAATCCGAGACCCTAAGGTAAGTTTAGTAAGGCATTAGACGCATATAGAGAGTAATAAGACGCATATACTTAGCGTTAGGGACGGATTAAACAGCATAGAATAATTATATATTTAATTTTGTATACTTAGTATAAGAAGAATGTTAGCGACCGGACGGAGCCGTAATTATAATATATACTAACTTGTTCTCTATATAACGAGAACAGGATAGTATAATTTTATCTAGCAAAAGAATTATTAAAATTATATGCGTATAATAATTAGACGCAGAGGATCTAATAGGAGGTATTAGAAATAGTATAGGTTATTAAATTAAAAACGGGAATGCTATACCTCTAATAAATAACTTAGAGATATAAGAAATCTTTAAGGACGAAGATAAAGAGGAAGGGGATAGTGTTACGGACCTTATATTAGCAGTAGTACGGCTACTTAAGGAAGATATAAACAAGCTAGTAGTATTGGCGTAAGAGGCGTTAGAACTAGTTAAACTATAGAATAAGGGGTAACCAAGTTATATAATGGATTATATTACTAGTTTAGTATATGGGATCTATAGGATCTATAAGGAACGTTATATACTAAATATATCTTACGTACCTTACGTACTTAGTATTTCTTAGGCGCAGTATTATATATTTAAAAGACTATAGTCCCTACCTAGATAGTTCTTCTCTTTATAGTAAATCTTAGAATATAATTAGAGTTAATCTGTTGGGCAACCACTCCACCAGTTATTATTACGTTATTAACTTCTTGTTTACTTACACACCTAGCCTGTTAGTGAGTCTACCGTAGTATTTACTATAAGGCTTCGTTACATTAAAGAAGTTATTTACTTTACAAACTTAATTATCCAACTATTAGGCATTAGGGCTATAGCGGAGTTCTAAACTACTAAAGGCCTTAGCCAGTTAGTCTATATTCTTTTCCATTCGCTATATAAATACCTCTTTAGGTCTTCTATACCTCCTTAGGTAGGTACTAGGTAGCCCTTAGAAAGCCCTTAGCCTTAGCCGGATTATAAAAGATTTTATTTAGCCTAGATTAAGCTCTACTAGATCTAAACTTGCCCCTAAAGGTTTTTAATATATTTATTAGTAGCTCCTTCCCGTATAGCTTCTAAGAGCCTTATAGTAGCTTCCCAATATCTTTTTTATAGAAGATTAGTATAGGGCTCCTAACTTTCTAAACTTGGGCCTAGGGAAGCTCTGGCTATAGAGGTAGTATTAGTACTAGTAGTTAGTGCGGGTTTCCTAATAAGGCTCGGGTTTTAAGTTAGTATTTAGATTAAGTTACCTAAAGGGGTAGGCCTGCTTAGCTTATAAGCAGCCTATATATCGCTACTATACTAATTATAGGCCGATAGTCTTCCGTAAGGGTTCCCGTTGGGTCCCTAATTAAATATATTAGTATATTTCTTTAGTATTTCTAGCTTAGGGAAAGATCTTATAGTTACTTCTAGCGCTTAATCTTTTAATTGGCCTAAGTGGGGCTAAAGGGGTTTTGTCTACTTTTTATTAGTATTGCGGCCGTTATAGAGGGTGTTTATATTTTCCTTAGCGTTACTAGTAACTGTAGGTATATAAGAGTCTTCGAGCCTTTAATACATTTAGATATTAGGGCTTATTTAGCCATCTTATCCAAAGGTTTATATTATCGCAATCTTTTGCTATTAGGGGGACCTTTCTGCCTTAAGGCGATGGCTTTTTATAGGGTTTCCGTAGAGTTTCTGTTTAAGTCGTCGCGAGGTTTTAAGGGAGAAATAGTAGATATAAATAAAAGATATAAATTAACAATCTGGTCCTTAAAGCTAGCTACCCTTCTAAAAAGAAGTATAAAGGATTTAAATATAAGGGGACTTAGTAGATAGGGGGCTATAAGGTACAATTATAGGAATAGGATAGATTGTAAAAGAGATAAATCCTTAAGGAGGTAAGGCCTTTGGAATTAAAACAACTATATACTATAGGCACGTACCTCTAGCACGTAACTAACGGCTATTTAAGGGGTATCCGTAGGTTGTCCTAAGGGCAACCCAAGGTGACCGCAATAATATCCCTTATAATAAGCGCCTTAAGATTATATATAAAACCAACGTTAATATTGCCGATAAACTGCAAGAGCTTAACGCCTTAATAACTTGATTAAAACCAATCTCCTAAAGCTTAAACCGAATAAGTAGGTTAGTTATATTAAATACTAGTACAACCGCCTTAAAACCCAGCCAGATCTCGCCCAATTTGCTTTTAATATCCTCGCTATTCTGCCTATATTGGATAATTACAAATAACTATTTAGCAGCGCTAAAATTCTTCTTAAAGATTACCGTTTCTACCTAAATATAAATATAATTAAAGCTAATAAGTGTTTTTGCTACTTATGCAGTCTCTAATAAAGGGTATATTTAATAGTAAGGATATAGAAGTAGTAGAAGGCAAATCTTAGCCTCTATATATATTATTAGTAGAGGTTTTAAGGCGTTAGTTGCCGCCTATAAGGCCGCTATTAGTGCTAGCCAATAGGCATATAATAAATGCTATAGAGGACGAGGAGCTAAAGAAGTAGTACGCTACTATTAAGGGCGGCGATGGCGACGATATTAAAGTTAGTAGTAAGGAAGATAAGGACAAATAGGACAAATAGTAGAGAACTAGCGTTAACTCAATAGGTTTCGCCACCCCGCTTACTATATTTAACATTAGAACTATATTAACACTTACTATTTATAGTATATTTTATATTAAACGGTCCTAGCGCTCCTAGAGTTAAATAATTTAATCAGTAAATAGGGTAAATTTAAGTTTAAATTTACCCTAACCTAGTTTAATAAGAGTACTAAAATATAGTTATAATAGCTTAAATTATTAAACAAATACCTTAATAGAGGCTTAAATTAATACCCTAAAATAAAGCGAACGAATGTTATATTATAAATATATTAAGCTAAGAAAAAGAAGAGAGATATATATATTAGGGGCTAAGCCTTTAGCCAAATCCCTAACTAGGTCCCTAATTTAGGTAATGCGCCCTAGCGCCGTTATAATAGTAAAGGTTAAAGTAGTAGGAATAAGTAGGTATATATAATATATTATAAAGTAGTCCTATAATAAATATCTATCTATAATAATATAGCCTAAGCAGTATACTATAGTTCTATATTACTATTACTTAAATATCTAATAAATTTAATCTATATATAATTAACTAGAATTAACGCAGCTACCTTACTACGTGAGGTTGTAACTCTCGCTATTTTTGCCTAAGTGGCCTTTATGTAATAATTACGTAATATAGATTTATATAATTGATTATATAATATATATTAATAATAGCTATTTATATTGTTATCATCATTGTCGTCTTCTTCTTTAAGTAATAGTATTACCACTACTACTACCACTGCTACTATTACTGCTATTATATATCTTCTACTCCTACGACTACTACTACTACTACTACTACTACTACTACTACCGCTACTCCC